>OLPE01000016.1_pt1 | contig 214181 bp, 165 predicted proteins | sample 1671901 | NCBI WGS metagenome assembly OLPE01 (sample SAMEA3136624, study PRJEB25190) | human gut metagenome | biome: human gut; feature: human-associated habitat; material: faeces | place: Austria | collected 2013 | reverse complement strand
TGTAGACTTGTCTAAGCGTGTGAGTTTTAAGACGGATTATAAGTATGTGGTGTGGCAAGATTATGTTGTGCTGTATAAGGTTGTTAAAGAAGCAGTGGAGATTTACCGGGTGGTAAATCGGTATCAGGATATTACGAAGGTGTTTGGATAAAAGTGGAGGGCAAAATATGATAGATTTTACACAGTTGGGATTAAATACATTTCAAAAACAGATTAATCCAAGAGATATCTTTATGGGATTAACCAATAAAACAGGAAAATATCAGTATCCAAGAGATGTGCAAGGCGAAGTTTGGAAGCAATGGTTTGAACAGAGAAATAATAGAGATACAATTATAAAAATGAATACGGGAAGTGGAAAGACCGTGGTGGCTTTATTGATTTTACAAAGTTGTTTGAATGAAGGTATAGGCCCGGCTATGTATGTTGTTCCCGATAAGTATTTGGTTGAACAGGTAATTAGTCAAGCAAAAGAATTAGGGATTAAGGTTATCGATTCAGAAACGGATTTGGATTATTCGCGTAAAAGAGCGATTTTAGTGACGACTATTCAAAAATTGGTTAATGGAAAAAGTGTGTTTGGACTTAGAGAAGAAAATAATTACAACATTGGAAGTGTCATTGTTGATGATATGCATGCATGTATTGGAAATATTCAAGAACAATTTTCTATAATAGTTCCTAGGAAAGATTCATTATATGAGCAAATTATTGCTTTATTTTATGATGTGATGAATGTACAAGCCGAGGGGCATTTTGCTGAAATTGTAGAAGATAGAAATATTTATGATAATATGTTAGTACCGTTTTGGAGTTGGCAAGAGAAGAGTTATGAAATGTATCAATTGTTATGTGAAAATAGAGAAAAGGAATTTATCAAATTTAAGTTGGATCTTGTGAAAGATTCAATAAAATTATCTCATTGTTATATTTCTGCTAAAGGTATTAGTATTGTACCTAATTGTACGCCTATACACAAAATTAAAAGTTTTGATGATGCAAAGCGAAGAATTTATATGAGTGCTACATTGCCAGATGATAGTCCGTTTGCAACAGTAATGGGAGTAGATTTTAAGGAAGATATGAGAGTTATTACCCCTGAAAAAGCGAATGACATTGGAGAGCGATTAATAGTTGTACCTAAGTTAATTAATAAAGAATTAACTGAAATGGAAATGAGAAAAGCACTTATTGAAAAAGCTAAGGAATATAATGTTGTTGTACTTGTTCCTTCGTTTGTAATGTCAAAATATTGGGAGAGTAATGGGGGTGAAGTTTTATCATCCGGAAATATTTCTGAAGGTGTTAGCCGTATTAAAGAAAATAGTCATGGTTTATATGTAATTGTGAATAGATATGATGGGATTGATCTTCCTGATAATTCTTGTAGAATTTTAGTTATAGATGGACTCCCTAATATAAGCAATATGAATGATAAGTATGAACAAGAAGTTGTTAGAAAAAGTGAGAGAATTCAACGTGAACAAATACAAAGAATTGAACAGGGAATGGGAAGAGGAGTACGGTCGAGTAATGATTATTGCTTAATCTATTTATTAGGGAATCAGTTGACGAATGTTTTGTATACTGATGATGGATATAATTATTTTAGCAGTGCGACGAGAGCGCAATTTAAATTATCTGAGAAAATGTGTGAGCAAATTGAAGGACAATCAATAGATGAGATTATGAGTATAGGAGATTATATTCTTCATAGAGATTCTAATTGGATTAAGATATGTAAGAATGTTACAGCTAGTGTAGAGTATGTTTATTCAGTTAATATTAGCAACGTGGCAAAAATGACAAGAAAAGCATTTGACTATGGAATGTATGGTGATTATGTAAAAGCAGCAGAAAGTATTAATTGCTTAGTCAACGAAGAAAAAAATGTTAGAGTAAAAGGATACTATAAACAAATATTAGCAGAATATACAAATTTTATAGATCAAAGTGAAGCACAACAAATACTGAAATCTGCTAAAAAAGATAATATGGACGTTTTGAATCCTATTGAGGGAATTCAGTTTTTGAAAGTATCTGGAAATTTACCAGAACAGTCAAGGAATATTATTGATAGAATTAATGCGTTAAATTTTGATGAAAATAAGTTTATATTATATATGGATGCTATTATGGATGACTTAAAGTTCTTAGAAGGGACTTCAAAGAAATTTGAAAATGCAATAAAAGATGTATTTTCGATAATTGGATATGGAGCACGACAACCAGAAAGAGAAGTGGGAAAAGGACCAGATGATTTTATTGTTTTGGGTTCTGGCAATTATTTGGTTATAGAGTGTAAAAATGAAACGAAAACGGATACAATTAGTAAACATGATTGTAATCAGTTGAATGGATCCTATGCGTGGTTTAAAAATTTGTATCAAGATGAACAAGTAAAATGTATTCCTGTGATGATTCATAATAGTAGGGTATTTGGTTTTGAATCTTCTCCAACTTCAGAAATTAGGATTATGACTCCTGAATTATTAGAAAAATTTAAAAAAAGTGTAAGAGGTTTTGCTGTGGCAATGTGTCAGAAAAATAATTTTAAAAATATAGAAAAAATCAATAATTTGATACGCACTTATAAACTAAACAGAGAAGTTATAATTGAAGAATATACAACAATTTTTTCTGTAAAAAGTAGGTAATAAACGTATATTAGTTGATGAAGATAGGATAAGAGCCTTAAAGGCGAAAGTTGTTACGATATAATAAAATGCTTTCTAGATAAAGTTTTATGCTCTGCACAAAAGTGATTAATTATTGCTTGCGATGTATGGATTATACGTTTAGTTCTGAAGATTATATCAAAGATTAGGAGATATTTAATGTCGAAGGATAATAGAGATTTTTTTAAAGAGAAAAAAGATTGGTCGGAGATTAAAGATACATTATTGGGAGCCTATTTAAAACCATATTTTCAAAAAGTTTTGATGACCAAACGTCCCATTTTTTATGTGGATTGCTTTTCTGGAAAAGGCAGATTTGATGATGGAAAACCAGGTTCTCCGATTATTGCACTTGATATACGCAAGGATTGTATTGCGCAGACAAGATCAGAAAATGCACAGATTGATATGTGTTTTATTGATTTAAATTACGCATCAGATCTTGAATTAAATTTGTTTAGTTATTCTAGTTGTTATTGGAAACCTGATATTGTTTCGGGTAAATATGAGGAAAAAATTATTGAAATTCTTAAAACCAAGAAAAATGTTAATGTATTCTTGTACATTGATCCATATGGTATTCAGGCATTAGACTCTGAATTGTTTGATATATTTTCGACTTTTGAATTTGCATCATTTGAAATGCTAATAAATTTTAATTCCTTTGGCTTTTTTAGAGAGGCCTGCCGTGTTTTAAAAGTTGATTATACAAAAGATCGTGCATTAACAGATCTTGAGGATTTGGTTGAGTATTCACCTATACAAGTGGAAGCAGATCAAAAATCTATCAATTTACTTAATAAGATTGCAGATGGAACTTATTGGCAGCAGATAGTCAGGGATTTTAATATGGGGAAATTTGATGGATATCAGGCAGAAGAATTATTATCTGCAGGTTATAAAAAACAATTACGAAAGAGATATTCATATGTCTTAGATATGCCAATACAGATTAAGAAAACAAATCATCCTAAATACCGGATGATACATGTATGTAACCATGAAGAAGGTTGCCTATTGATGGCACAGAATATGTTAAATCGTACAGATGAGTTAGTTTTAAATATACAAAGCGAAGGTCAGATGTCGATTTTTGATCTGATGTCAGATGTAAGTACTGATAGCACAGGAAAACAAATCACTATTCAGGATGTTAAAGACAAAATGAAAGAGCATTTATTAAATTATAACACGGGAGAGCATTTGAGTAAGCTAACTGCAGAATTTTATGTAAAATATGGATTGATAGGTTACATTAGCATGGTTAATGATGCTCTTAAAGAATTAGAAAAAGATGGATATATACAGATTGTGAGACAACCTCAATTTTCGGAGAAGACAAACAAACCATTAAAATTTATGGATGAAAAGGGGAAGCACAATGTAATAATTAGGAGGTTGCAACCATGAAGCGAGTGGCTGGTTATATTCAGCGAAAGTCAATGCTCTATGAAACCGATGTTGAATACGGCGATTATACAATGAATCATGTTTTGGGATGCGCTCACGGATGCAAATTTCCATGTTATGCTTTCTTGCAAAAAAAAAGATTTGGACAAATACATACTTATGAACAATGGCTGCAACCATATTTGGTATCTAATACCTTACAACTTCTTCAAAATGAAATACCGAAGCTTCGAAATAGAATAGAATCAGTTCAATTGTGTTTTACCACAGATCCTTTTATGTATGAGTTTGATGAAATTGCTAAAATGAGTAAAGATGCGATTCAACTTTTAAATTTAAATGGGATAAAATGCACAGTTTTAACGAAGGGAATACTTCCGCTTGAATTAGGAGACAAAAAGAATTATTCAATGGATAATGAGTATGGCATTACATTAATTTCTTTAGATGAAAAATATCGGGAAAAAATGGAGCCGTATGCAGCGCCTTATCAGCAAAGAATAGATGCTTTAAAGGCGTTGCATGATTCTGGGTGTAAGACATGGATAAGTATGGAGCCATATCCTACCCCTAATTTGATTGATCAGGACATAAATGAACTTTTAAAAGCTGTGTCATTTACTGATAAAATTATTTTTGGTAGAACGAATTATTGTAAAGAGGTTTCACAAGGATATCCGCAGCATAAACACTTTTATAATGAAAAGGCAAAGCAAGTGGTTGAATTTTGTAAAAAAAACAAAATAGATTATTATATTAAAGAAAAAACAATTACACCAAATATATAATTTTTTGCTATAGATAAATTCATAAATTAAAAGCGAGACATCTTGATTTATTGAAATAGGAGATAAAATCTGTATAAGTTGGCATTAGTACCAAGGAGCAGATATATTGTGATTGTTTGGTAAATAAAGATAATGAAAGATTATTTACATTGATAATACGCATGAAAACAATAAAATTCATGAAGTGGAGAAAAGCATACAGCCGAGAAATTTACATAGAGATGGATGATATTAAGTATATAATAAGTTACGTTGTTGAAAAATATTTGCAATGGCTGTATACAACAAGAAAAAAGCGATTCGGACATAGAATAATGGAGTTGTATGAAATCCCATTATTGAGATTTATGACTAATGGTAGTGGGGAAAAAGAAAAGATTATCGAAATGCTTGATAAAAGGATAGGACAATAGAATACCATTTACTTTATCAGAATTTGTAATGAAAATGGAAATAGCTGCCTAATAAATAATATTCATATAGTTAATAAGAAAAAGGAGGAATCGTCAATGATTTTTATATGTTACCCAAAATGCTCAACCTGCCAGAAGGCTAAAAAGTGGTTAAATGAGCAGAACATAGAATATACAGAACGATACATTGTGGATAACAATCCATCTTATGAAGAATTAAAGGAATGGTATAATAAGAGTGGACTTCCGCTTAAGAGGTTTTTTAATACCAGTGGTCTTCTTTATAAAGAAATGCAGCTTAAGGACAAGCTGCCAACGATGAGTGAAGAAGAACAGTTAAAATTACTTGCAACGAATGGAATGTTAGTAAAGAGACCACTGGTTGTAAATGGTGATACGGTGCTTGTAGGATTCAAAGAAGCAGAGTGGGCAGAAAAATTACATTAAGAAGTAGAAAGCGATAAACAGTGGAGTTCTCGGTTTTTACTATGTGGTGTAGACCCTCTTGATACCCTCTGTATCAAGGCAATAATGATTTTATTAAATTTATTATTGAAGATGCTAATGAAGCATAAGGGGAATATTTGGTTAATTTTTCTAATACAGATAAAACTCTATTTTTATCACTTTCAGTTATATTATTTTGATGTAGCTTAAGTTTAAATAGTTCCAAACATTGTTTATCAATATCACTTATATTAGTTTGCAATAACGAATCAATATTGCTAGTTATATTATATATATTTTGTTGAGTTAAGGTTGTGTTATTATTTATAGTATTATTATTTCCAATGATTTGATTGATGTTTGTTGTAGTGTTTTCGGAACTAGGTTTTAAGGCTACAGTAGCAAAATAATCTCGATATATAAAATTAGGTAAAAGTTCATTTCCATTATTAATATGTTGAGTATTTTTGAATATGGATGTAACGATATAAGTCTTTCCCTCATAAACGACAATTTCTGAAAATAATTGCTCTATTACCTTTTGTTTATTTTTTTGCCAAATAAAGTAGGGAACATTTATGCAAAAACCATTATTGGTGGCACGAAAATAATAGTGTATCTCTTGATTTGAATAATCTGTTTTTAGGTCTATTCGTAACAAAATAATAGGGATTAAAAAAAGCAATATTATTATTAAAATGGGTATAAAATGAAAATTCATTGTAATCCTCCTAACTATAAAATAAAAAATATTTCTGATAGATGTTATTTTGAGTGTATGATTAAAAGTCTATAAATTTAATCGGCTATTATAACGATTGAGTTGAAAGTTCTTTGAATAGCTTTTAGTCCTTTGTTATATAGAACAGTGTAGAATACACATATCACAAGCTAAATTTGCGAGTTTAATGGTAAACCGAAATATGTTATTTACACCTCTTCATCAATGTTAAATGTATTTTGCCAATTGTCATTTGACCCATTCGCAAGTGCACCTCGATATGCAGGATGGATCTCCCATGAGTATCCGCGATCACCTACGTTTGCATTCAATAAAAAAGGTAATTCATCATAATATGCACGTTCGATTTTTCCGGATTCGTTACGTTTTCTTCCAGTAATAAATCCTATTTTGTATAAAAAGTGTGCTATTTGATGAAAATTGGCGGGACATAACTTTTCACACTTTGCTTGGTATATACTTATATTCATATTCTGTTGTATATTTTGGATTTTAACATATAATTCATCAGTTGAATAAACATATCGTTTACCGGCCTTATTTTGAAATTCTTTTTGTGTAGGAGCCATTCGAATTAATAAATCTTGAAGTTTTGGTAGCTGATTTACATATTCGTTGACTAAATCTTTAAGACGTTCTTGTGAATATGTTTCTAGTATTGCTAAAAAGCAAGAAGAATCTATAACAGTTAATTGTTTGCGATACGCCTCTTCTGCAATACTATGACACAATTTTACCATATCTCTTGGCTTGCGGCGGATTAATGAATATATTACGCGATGTGTGGGAGCATTAGCCCAAACACGAGTACTTTCATCAAAACATGGAACAAAAATAAAATTTAAATATTTTACAATATTATATTGCAATGTCTTTGGGTCGGTTGTATTTATTTCATCAAAAGGTTTATCGAAATAAGCACAAATTCGTTTTGCTAATGTTTTCATGATTTCTTGGTTATTCCATTTGCATTTTATTAAACAGCTTTCGAATTTATCAGAGAATTCTTCGTTTCTTATCATTTCGTATACATCAGTGCGTAATGCTATGCGTACTGAAAGACCATTCATATCGCTGGTCATATCGCTTAAGGATAAAAGCAAACTTTTTATTTTTAATACATCTGAGGCTTTACCTTGCCAATCTAAATCGAAATCATCCAAAAAAAGTCGAATTTTCTTATTATTAATCATTCTTTGTAAAGCATGGTGTTCTCCACATGAATCAGCTTCCGTGTCTAAAGAAATATATTGTTCATACATGGGTTTAAGAATTTTGGCTGAACGTGAAATAAAATCTCTTGTTGTATACCCTGTATCATAGGCCCATTGTAATGCTTTTTTATAATCTTCGCCCATAGCAAAGCTCATATGTGATGCAAGGTTCATTATTACAAGCTTACTTATTGAACGTTTCCATAAGGTCTTGAGTTGATATAAATTATTAGAATCTAGTATATCAGAATATAGTTCTGATAAGTCATCTAATCGAATCCATATTGGGACAATATCAGTATTTGAAGTCTCAATATATGCCATTTTCAAAAGAGCAGATTTGCCAGTTCCCTTTTCACCCGTAATTATTTGTAATTTTATATCAGACATAACATCTTCATATTGTAGAGTTTTATAGTAATATGAGGTTAACCGTGAGTCATCTTCTTTTCCAGCATCTTCATGACCAAATAATTTAAGTCTATTATCTTTTTTGAAGGTTTCATATGTAGTGTTCATTATTAGTCTCCTTTTTGCTTTTAAGTTTCCATTTGTATATAACTTCATTGCATATTGTGTAATAACTAATAAAGGTAAGGGAATTTAGAAGCTATATACACGTCTTAATACACCCGTAAATCTTTCCGCCCTTATCCTTGCCATACTCTGAAATAAGTGCATTATGTATAGTTTGTTTTCCTTTTGCAGATCTATAATGTTTGCACACTAGAGAAGCAGCATAGGAAATCGTTTTGTTATCAAATGAAGCTTTACTTAATGCTTTTTGAATTTCGTTGTTTATCTGAGTTGCAGGTGAAGTTGTTGTAACAACATCGTCAGAATGTTTTTTAATAATCGGTTTGACGATGTTATATAGGTCTATATATTTGGTATAGGAATTTTTCAAGGCATTATGAACATCGCTGGAAAAATGCTCACTTTTAGAGTAACCGCAAACAATGGAAGCAACCTTATTACTTGTGGCTTTATCATATCCGGCATTGCTAATAGCTCGTTGAACTTCTATATTGAGCTGAGAGTTAGGATTTGTTGATGATGGAACAGTCTTTTTCTTTGGATCGGATAATGTTTTTTTCGGTTTTGTCTCAAGTGCAGACTGACGAACAATTTGAGCATTCGTCTTTTCGTGAAAGAATGAAATGACATTGTCATAATCTTTATCTTTGCTGACAATGATATATTTGCATTTTTTGGTGCCGTTTAAACCTATTAAATAGCCTAGATAAGCAATCAGGTGCATGTCCAGTGACTGGTTTCCGGCAGGAATAGAATATAAATTTAAATCGGCATCATTAAATGCAGACAAGTCTTTAAAGTTAGCATTTGGAGTATTTTTAGTGGAAAAAATATGAATATGGTCATGACCTGTTAATTTGCCGGAACAGGAAAGTCCGGCATGATTGACGTTTTCAAAGTCTATTAAATAATATGTTTCAATATCAGACATAATATCTCCTCCCCGAAGTATAGATTATATTTTTGCTGACATCGCATCAGGATTCAGCGTATTTCCATTCAGTTATTGTTATAAGAAATAGAACAACTCTGTCTGGTTTTCATAATAGCATGAACTAATAGGGATAACAAGAATAACATAAAAAAATAAAACATCTGAGTGATCGCAAGTCTGCGAAAATTCATCCACATCCCTGCACCATTTTTAAATAGCATAGTGTTGTTTGTGAGAATGAGTACGAATTCCTCCTCCCCCATTTTCAAGTAGCATAGCATTTACACTTATAGGAATTTCATTATGATAAGTTTTGTAAGCAGTCTGAAAAAGAATGGAACCAGTTCAGCCGTTTAAAATACCATTTGTTTTTGGTTATATTCCAGGAATTGTGCTTCCCATCGTAATTTTAGTGCTTAGTATTTGACATTAAAACAGAAAACATCCCCAATAATCTCTTATTCCAATCCCTTCCAAAAAAAGATAGCATATTCCGCATAATTATAGTAAAATAAAGGAAAGGCATGTCGGCATTCCGATGCATGACAAAGGAAACGGACGTAGCGAGAAAAAGTATACGCAAAGAAAAAGAACTTAGGAGGAGATTTATGGATTACGATGAGAAGTATTTTAAGATCAGTGCCAACAAAAAGGCACTGAGAATGTGGGCAATCATAGGGCTGGCACTGACGGGAGCATATATAGCCGAATGTGTCAAAGGTGCAAGAACAGTACCATATACAGTTCTGTTCTGTTTTGTCTGCTGGGTGCCATTTGTATTTACCTATATTTTTATAAAGATTAAAGGTTGGGATTATGACAACTGTAAGCATATGGTTGCAGTAGGGTATTTTATATTCTATTTCTTTCTATTGTTTACGTCATATTACCATATTGCATTTGCATACGCGTTTCCGGTAGTCAGTATGCTGGTGCTTTATAAAGATCGAAGTTTGATGATTCGATGTGGAGTTATGAACTTGATAGATGTCATAGTGACTTTTATAAAGGATTGGTTCACAACCGGATTTACACATGATGATATCGTATCCTATGAGATTATGTTCGGCTGCGTCATACTGGTCTATCTCAGTTATACATGGGCAATCAAGCATTTGGCAGAGTCAGACGGCGCAATGCTCGATGCAGTAAAGGGCAATTTAGAGCGTGTAGTACATAGTATTGAAAAAGTAAAAGTAGCAAGTAATTCCATTGTAGACGGAATGAATGTAGTGCGTGAACTTTCCGATGAGAACCAGGAAGGTGCTACCGATGTTGTAAGAAATATGGAATCACTGATATCTAATAATGAAGTGCTGAATGAGCGGACGCAGTCATCCATTTTAGCAACGGATAAGATCAGTGAACAGGTAGAAAATGTAGCTACCCTCATAAAAGAAATGGTGCAGCTTATGGAGCAGTCCGTAGAAAATGCAAAAACCAGTTCCGGACAGTTGTCAGAAGTAGTTCAGTGTACCAATGCAATGGCGAACCTGTCCAAAGAAGTTGAAGAAAATCTGAAGGAATTCAGTACTGAGTTTACAATGGTAAAAGAGGAAACAGGTACGATAGAGGAGATCAACAGCCAGACCAACTTACTGGCGTTAAATGCATCTATTGAAGCAGCCAGAGCAGGCGAAGCAGGAAAAGGTTTTGCGGTTGTGGCAGAAGAGATCCGTAAGCTGAGTGAGGAGACACAGGTATCCTCCGGCAGTATCCGTAGTGCGCTGCAGAAATTAGAGCAGACCAGTGACAGAATGACGAAGTCCATTACAGAGACATTACAGCTTGTTGCAACCAACTTAGAAAATGTAATGATCGTAGATAAGAGTGTCAACTCCATCACAACGGACTCCATACAGTTAGGTGAAAACATCCGAATTGTCAATGATGCGATGGGCGAGGTAGAGGATTCAAACCAGAACATGGTTGACAACATGAATCAGGTAAATGAAGTAGTAGAACTGATGACGCAGAACATTTCCGTAGCAGACGAAACTGTAAAGGTAATGCGTAGTAAATATGATGAAACATCTTCAAACATCATCCTGATTGAAGGAACTGTTGGAACATTGATCGAAGACCTTGGTTCCGGTGGATTCATGGGCAAGGAAGACCTGAAAGTGGGTATGTACCTGAGTGTATATGAAGAAGGTGCAATGCCTAAGAAAGAGTACAAGGGTATTATTTCCAATGTGGATGAAAAAGGAGCTCTGCAGGTGGACAGCCTGAAGTGCGAAGGTGAAGAGTTAAGCTATGACCGGAAACAGAAGTATATGGTACAGATCATTGTAGATAACAATGTCTATGGCTGGGATGATACCGAGGTTGTATACAGAGATAGCAAATACAGCATTGCAGTCAATGGCAATCCGAAAGTAGTCAATCGTAGAAAATATCCTCGTATGCCATTGAAGGCAGCATGTGAGATCAGACTGAGTGGTTCAGATCATGTTTGTGAAGGACAGATGTTAAACATCAGTGCAAACGGATATGCGATCCAGACACAGGATAAAGCAATCTTAGATACAAAGGATACGATGATCACAGTTCATACCAAAGGCTTTACTTTCTTAGAGGATATGCCGTTAAGAGGACATGTCATCCGTATCACAGATAATGAGGGAACTTACATTGTCGGCTGTCGTATGTTAGAGGATAACAAAGCTATTTATGACTATGTAAATCAGAATTATCATGGCGAATAGAAATATCTTCCGGGCCATCCATGAAAGAAAATGGCTGAGCATAGAATATAAGAACGGAAAAGAAGAAATCACAAAATACTGGATTGGTATCATAGATATCAATCCGGTAAAAAAAACGATGAAGGTCATGGGACTTCATCTGAAACATTACACAACTACAGAGTTATACATTTATATAGAATCCATCTTGTCATCAGAAGTCATTGAAGGGTCTTATTTTGAAACGGATCAGAAACTTTTAGACGATATTAACGGTAATCCGGTGAAGTATCGGAGAGTGTTTGATCACGTTGCAAATTTGAAGATTTTAAACTATTTAGTGGACTGTAACAAGATGGATTCCGTTCCATATAAAACAGAATATGTGTTGATAGAACATTTAGACAGCGAGTGGCATGGCAATTATCATCTGAGCAGGGAACAGTTTCAACAGATCGTAAGAAAATTTCAATATGGCGTAAAAAATGCAGCGTCGAAGAAGACCATCAAACAGCTTGCCATTAACGTCATGAGCATTCATACACAAAAAGGGATCTATGTGCTGGCATATAGAAAATTACGGTTGGATGTGGTAAAGCGTACCTTAAGGCAGGATGATGAGATTACGGTATGCATGGAGTTTGCCTTAGAAAAAAACAGACCGGAAGTGAAATTCAGCATCCGAAAATTTTTAGATGCAGATGATTATGAACTGTTAAATCACTTTGAAGAAAATCAGGAGTTGATCAAAGACAAAATAACAAGATCGAATCCTCAGATCAACGGTGTGGATGATATGCCATATCTCATTGCCGTTGGCAGGGATGTCATGGTCGATCTGCATCAGGAGTATGAAGCCATTCATAAAATGTATGAAGCGGACAACGTGACGATACCGATCAAGGCATTTTTTGGAGAACTCTTAAAACAGGTGGATCGGCGTAAGAACTATCCGATCACACTTTTAGATAAAAAAATCAATCTGGATCAGCTCCTTGCGATTCACAATGCGATGAAGTATCCATTGGCATACATCCAAGGGCCTCCCGGAACGGGCAAAACAAATACGATCGTAAATACAATGGTGACTGCTTTCTTTAACGAGAAGACAGTCTTGTTTGCGTCCTATAACAATCATCCGATCGATGGCGTGTGTGAAAAATTAAAATCCATACCATATCGAAACAAAGGTGCAATCCCATTTCCGATCATCCGTCTGGGAAATGACAACTGCGTGTTGCAGGCACTCAATGACATGAGGGATTTGTACGAAAGGACGAAAGACCTCGCTATTTTCGACAGTACCTTAGAAAGAAATAAAGATGATAAGACAAAGCGAACCGAAAAGCTGACAAAACTTCTGCAAAGACATGAAGAAAAAATCGAACTGAAAGAAAGAGAAGAAGCCATCTTAAAAATGGCAGATTCCAATCAACATCTGATGTTTCAGACGGACTTACAGGGCGTGCAGTTAGCCGAAGTCCGTGAAAAGCTGGCGCAGATCGGAGACATTACCGATGAAGAGGCATTAAAGCTGGTTGTGGAAGATGAAGAAATGTTTAAAAAATATCTGTATTATACTTCGGCAAAATACATCCAGCGACTCAAAGAACCAAAGAATCAGGAATTGATGGAAATCATAAACTGTGCAGACGAAAAGAAAAAAGTGCAGCAGTTCAATGCTTATATACGAAAAGCGGAAAACTTAAAAAAATTCCAAAAGATCTTTCCGATCATTGCGACAACATCCATATCGGCACATAAACTCGGAGAGCCGGGAACCTACTTTGACATGGTCATAATGGATGAGGCAAGCCAGGGAAACATTGCGATGTCTTTAGTGCCGATCATAAGAGGGCGGAGTCTGATGTTAGTCGGCGATCCGCAGCAGTTGAGTCCGGTCATTTTGCTGCATCCGGCAGATAATGAAAGATTGAAAAAAATATATAGCGTAACGGAAGAATACGACTATATCAAAAATTCCATCTATAAAACGTATTTAGCCTGTGATGCGGTCAGTGAGGAAATTTTACTCAGCCACCATTATCGCTGCAATGAAAAGATCATTGCATTTAACAATCAGAAATATTATAACAACAAACTGGTGATCAACAGTCAGAGTCAGGCAGATACACCGCTGATATTTAAAAATATTGCAGGGAATACCACGAATTACAAAAATACCGCACCAAGGGAAGCGGAAGAGATCATAGAGTTTATCAAAGATAATCCCGATAAAAGTATCGGTGTGATCACACCGTTTACCAATCAAAAAGAGCTGATCCATGCCATGTTGCAGGAAAACGGTATGAAAGATGTACCATGTGGCACAGTCCATGCCTTTCAGGGGGACGAAAAGGATGTTGTACTTTTTTCACTTGCATTGACAGAGCAGACCGGGCAGGGCACCTATGACTGGTTAAAAAATAATAAAGAACTGATCAATGTGGCAACATCAAGAGCCAAAGAACAGTTAGTCATACCCTTTTTATAAGAAAAGGAAGTAAAATGATATTGAAAGATCGGACAAAATGATTTAAGCTATTCCGTGGCTGAAATGAAAAAACGAGAAATTTTGATCATATAGAAGGAGCAATACAAATGAAGATACAAAAACAGGTTCCGCTTACAGAGGGGCCGATCTTAAAATCACTGACCGGACTGGCGGTGCCGATCATGATCTCTTCCTTTTTAGGAACACTTTATAATATCACGGATATGGCGTGGATCGGACTGTTAGGCTCTAAGGCAGTGGCAGCGGTGGGAGTCGGCGGCATGTATGTTTGGCTGTCACAGGGACTTGCTTCACTTGCCCGTATGGGTGGACAGGTGCATGTGGCACAGTGTCTTGGACGAGGAGATAAAGAGCAGGCACACCGGTATGCTAAGACAGCCGTGCAGCTTTCAATCCTTTTAGGACTTGCCTTTGCGGCAGTCAGTCTGTTGTTTACAGATCCGCTGGTCGGATTTTTTAAATTAGAGGGTGTAAAAACAATCCTAGATGCAAAAATATATATGCGCATCACCTGCGGTCTGATCCTGTTTTCCTTTTTAAACCTGACACTGACCGGATTGTATACGGCGCAGGGAGATTCTAAGACACCGTTTGTGGCGAACTTTATCGGACTGCTCATCAACCTGTTATTAGATCCTCTTTTAATCTTAGGAGTAGGGCCGTTTCCGAGGATTGAAGTGGCGGGAGCAGCAGTTGCGACGGTCAGCGCACAGCTCGTCGTTATGCTTGTGATGATGGTCGGAGTATTCCGCTCGAAAAAAGAAGAAAATGTACTCAAAGGAATCCGCCTTTTTGAACCGTTTTCCAAAGAAGAACTTGGAAACATCTGTAAGATCGGAGGTCCTACGGCAATACAGGGAATGGTATACTGTATGATCTCCATGGTGCTGACCAGAATGGTGGCAGCGTTTGGTGCAGAAGCGATCGCAACCCAGCGGGTGGGCGGACAGATAGAATCTGTTTCCTGGAATACGGCAGACGGATTTGCGGCGGCATTAAATGCCTTCGTCGGTCAGAACTATGGTGCGAAAAAAATGGACCGTGTGCAGGAGGGTTATCGGATCTCCTTTTGGACGGTAGCTATCTGGGGAGCTTTGATCATGCTGGCATTTATTATTTTTCCGGGGCCGATAGCCGGAGTATTTTTCCATGAAGAAAAAGCCATGGAAATAGCCATCAGTTATCTGATCATCATCGGATTCAGCGAAGCATTTATGTGCGTGGAACTGATGACGATCGGAGCGTTGTCCGGCCTTGGCAAGACAAAACTGTGCAGTGTGATCAGTATTACGGCGACCTCTATGCGTATTCCGTTAGCAATGGTTTTAAGTCGTACCTCATTAGGTCTGGATGGAATCTGGTGGGCATTGACGCTGACCTCCGTAGCGAAAGGAATCATCTTCTATCTGACCTTCCGTTATCAGATGCATGAAAAATGTTGACGGGATTTTTCGAAAGGTGTTAATCTAAAAACGATAAAGATCAGAATGAAATGAAAGGAGAGTGCGGTATGAACGGATTAGGATATGTGCCGTCCGGTGCATTGGCAGATTGAATGTGCTGATAGAAGTCGCATCCGGTATCGCCGTATTCCCGGGGGGAGTGCTAACGGAAAAATCATACATTACCTGTTATTTTGCAGAAGCCGGTCTGCGGAGAATACAGATCAGCATTTTAATGCTGGTAACGGCAATCATTATGTGGCGTTATAAGAAAGATTGATAAAAAAATCCGGGTGCCAGTCGGCATCCGGATTTTTCACTAGAGATTATGTTTCTGAAAGGAACTTATTGAAAGGGGTTAGCCTTCAATAGCGATGAAGTTCTCTTTAGGAAGAGATTTTACATCTTTCTTAGGAAGGCTCAGTCTGAGGATTCCGTCCTCAAATTTTGCATGAACATCGTCCTGGGTAACGCCTTCGCCTACATAGAAGCTACGGCTCATGCTGCCGCTGTAGCGCTCTTTGCGGATGTAGGTTCCGTCTTTTTCCTGTTCATCCTTATCGAGACCTTTGCTGGCAGAAATGGTAAGGTAACCATCCTGAAGCTGTGCTGAGATATTGTCTTTCTTAAATCCCGGCAGGTCAACGTCTACTTCATAGCCGTCTTTGGTTTCGCGGACATCTGTCTTCATAAGGTTCTTTTCATGTTTTCCATACAGAGGATTCTTCTTACCAAAGAATTCATCTTCAAATGGGAAGTCCATCCAGTTATCAAATAAGTTTTCTCCAAAAATACTAGGCATCATCATAAGTCATGTCTCCTTTCTATGACGTTGTTGATATTTAAGCACTGTCGGAGAATCCGAAGTGTTGAAGCTATGTTTGAACTCGGTTTCGATTTATTTCTCTATTTCCTTTGTTCAAATAGAACTATAGCACGGATTATTAGCACTGTCAATAGATGAGTGCTAATAAAATTGTGAAATTTATGTGAAAACAATAAAAAGATAAATATTAAATAAAAAAACAATAAAAAGTCGCGCAATAATGAACGTAAATATAGGAAAACCGACGGATTGTAAATGCGGGGAAACTGCCGGAAAGGGCATTATTTCATTGAATCTACAGGGGGTCTATGGTACAATATATATAAATTTACAGTTACATATAGGAAGCTATATGCGACACAGGAGCAGGTGAGCATATGAAGTTTTTTAAAGAATATATTATAACGGCCATTGTCGGATTGCTACTGGCCGTTGTTTTGATTGTAAGCGCAAAAGATGAAGGAAATACCCTTACGAATGCGAGGCAGAGAAGTTACGATGACAACTGGACAGTTCAGATAGGAAAACAGGAAAAGTTTTATAAGGAGCTCCCCGATACACTTCCAAGAAAAAATAATGAGACAAAATTCATATTAAAAAAACAGCTTCCGCAGGAGATCGCACATGGTGACACGGTAGCATTTTATATGGGACATAATGTGATACATGCTTATGTGGATAATGAAATGGTCTATTCTTTTAATATTCCAAAGGACTATGAAAAAACCAGTAAGACACCGGGAACGACCTGGAGCTTTATCAACTTATCTCCGGATTATGCGGGAAAAACACTGACCATTGAGTTAGAACCGGTCTATGAAGACAAAGTAGAGAATCTTCCGGATATTATGTATGGGGACAGTGCTAAAATTGTCGTGGATATTATTGCAGACCGTTCTTTAGCTCTGTTTGCATCCATATTGATGTTTGCCATTGGACTGGCGATCATTATTGGATTGATGTATTTCCAGCGGGAGCTCCATGTACCGGATTATTTATACTGGCTGGGAGTATTTTCCATTGTTGTGGCATTCTGGTCCTGTATCCAGACACAGATCATCTCCCTGATCTATGCCCAGAATGTGAGAGGAAATCAGATAGCCTTTATTGTATTCCAGATGCTTTTGATCCCACTGGTTTCATTTGTGAAAAATTTCTGTGAAGTAGAAGAGAGTAAGATATATGATGGAATCTGTGTTGCCAATGTGGTGATACTTGTAGTGACAACGGTTCTGCAGTTTTTGGGGATCAGAGATTATAGGGAAACCATATGGATGGCATACGTTGTCTACGGTATCGGATTCCTCTGGATGCTCTGGATCGTTGGAAAACGGATTGTACAGGGTAAGAAAAAAGAACGAAGAAGAATGATCATACAGGGGCTGTGTCTGGGTGAACTTCTGTTTTTTGTGGGATATGATATGGTACGTTATCTGCAGTGTGAGACGGTGGATTCTGCAAGATTGAGCCGATATGCCCTACTGGCCTATATCGTGATCATGCTTTGCATTGTATTTCAGAATTCCATTCACCTGATGCGTTTAGGTGAGCAGTTTGAAAATATCTCGAAGGAAGCAAGAATCGATGCACTGACAAAACTTTCTAACCGTACGGCATTTGAACATGATTTGATGTCATATGAAGCAACACAGAAGTCGGCAGCAGTTATGTTCGATCTGAACAATCTGAAATATTTTAACGATACACATGGTCATGCGACCGGAGATTATTACATTATTGTATGCAGTGAGATCATTCAGGATATTTTCGGTATGTATGGAAAAGTCTATCGGATCGGTGGAGATGAATTCTGTGCAGTAACAGAAGGTGTTACCGAAGAAGAATTCATGGAGTTGCGAAGAGGAATGAACGACAGGATCGAGGCATTGAATGGAAGATTTTTTGAAAATAAAATGTCTGTAGCATCCGGTTATGCAGCGTATGATAAGAAGTCCGATCATGATATTCACGATACGATCAAGCGGGCAGATCAGAAGATGTATGAATGTAAGGCGGCCATGAAGGGACGCTGATCATAAAAAGCAGAGTAGGTAGTAGAAAGGAGCAGTTGGCATGAACGTCAGCATTATCATTGCAGTTTGTTATTATATCGTATTAATCGCTCAGTTTGGAATTATGTGGAAAGCAAAGAATCCGGGAGAAAATGAGATTTTTTCCATTACGGTTCCAAATGAAAAATTAGAAAACGAGGAGATCAAAGGGGTTCAGAAAAAATATATGACGATGCTGGGAATTTTCACAGTGATCTTTGTGGCTGCGCCGGCAGTGATGTTTGGAACAGACAATGGAACCGTACAGGTATTGCTCTGGATGATCCTATTTTTACTGTTGGTCGTATGCAGCTATCTGCCATATTGGGTTGCGAATGCCAGAGTAAAAACATTGAAAGCAGAACATCATTATATGGATGGATGTTCCCTTCCACAGATCGATGAGCAGTGGAGACATGGAATTTTTTATTATAATCCGGGTGATACGCGTCTGAATGGCGAAAAAAAGATCGGAGTCGGAACCTGTATCAACCATGCAAAACCAATGGGAAAATTCCTGAGCGTGTTAGCCTGGGTACTGATCGCTCTGTTATTGGTATTTGGAGTATATTTAGTCCGTGCACAATCACTTCCGTTGACACTTACTTATAAAGACGGAGTCCTGGAATCGGGACAGACAAGAACGAATTACACGATAGATGTCGATACAATGCAGTTTATTATGTTCTTAGATAAACTTCCAAGCAACAGTAAAGTATTTGGAACCGGTATGGATAATTTACAAAGAGGAATCTATAATGTGGAAGGATTTGGCGAATGCCGAATGAATGTCAATCCGCAGAATCAGGCATTTATCCTGATTCAGACGGAAGACGGATGTTATATCTTCTCAGCCGATAAAGACGAGAAGACATCCGAAGTATACCAGCAGTTAAAGGATGATCTGTAGATTATTCACGGGCGAGCTGCTGGATGTGCTGCAATGCTTTGCTGACAGCAGGGATTGCAATGATCACTAAAGTGATGATGGCTTCCGGTATTAAATAGAATCCGTTATAAACTAAGGAATAAACCGGAGCGCTCATTCCGCTTCCCTCTGCGTATGCAGCAAAGAATAAGAGTCCTGATAAAAATGCAAAGACATATCGCCCGAGCACACCGACGATGTAGCCTTTGATCAGTCCATGTTTGGAGTCATGGAAGAAACCGGATAATCCCAATGCACCAAAAGCCAGAGGATAATCTACCAGCAACTGTGGAATGGAATAGAAGACCGGATCGATGACGAACTGTAAAAGTCCGTAAGCAACAGAAGTCATAATACCGACTTCGGGACCGTACCAGTAACCGATCAATACAATGAACAGCATACTGAACAGCGTAATGGAGCCGCCCATTGGAAGGTGAAACAGCTTAATCATAGATGTTACGGTTCCAAGTGCCATGGCAACAGCAGAAAATACTAACTGCTTTGTGGAAAGCTTGTGGGAGCCCTTACGACTATGAATAAAAAGAGCAGCTACGATTAAGAAAACGATCAGTGCAACAATGGTGAGAATACCACCGGTAGTAAGCTGAAAGACATCTTCATCCCAGCTGTTTTTTGTTGCAAAAGCAAAAAAATTGGACATAATAAAACCTCCTGCGTCCTATAATCTTATGTAGTTATACGTTAACGTTGCTACTATAGCAATCCGCAGGGAGAATGTCAAGGTTTGCATCCCTGGTTGATACCTCTCAGCTTATGCGTGGATCGTATGCATGGAGTCAGAATGTATCCGTCAGATATGCAGGGTAGCAGTTTCCGCTAAAAGCAGACATAAAAAATCACATAAAAAAAGCACCACCTCTGAATAAGTTCTTCAAAGATGATGCCTTTAAACTTCATAATCCAATGGACTGTCCTCACTTTCTTCTTGTGTTTCTTTTTGGGTTTAGCTTACGTTTTTGGTGGACCGTACCTCCTTGTTTTTATTTTTTATAAATCATCCAATCGCGATTGTGTTGGAGATTTTTTGAATTCAGCTTTTTCACGAGGTGCTGAAGTTCTTTTTTCATTTTTGAAATCGGATTTCAAAATCTTTATTCTTTCCGGCTTATGAACTCTTCCTGTTAAGTTCTTTGTTCGATTGGTATTCGACTTTATCCTTTTATCCTTCTTTGAATTTCAGATTATGAAAACTGCCATTCTTAAATGCTTTTTCGTTGTAGTCTTATGTTCCCATTGGACTGTACCTCCTTGTTTTTTTATTTGTCTTCTGTTCTTTTGTTGATTTTATATTAACAGATAGAAGGAAGTTTGTCAATAAGAAATTTTAAAATTTTTAAATAAATAATAAATTGTCTGAAAGTTGAGAATACAACAAATAATTAGTACAACAAAAACGAATTATTTGGATGCTTCGTATGCCTCGCGACAGGCTCTTGCTAACTGATCACCACAGGAAGTCGGACGGCCGTTACAGGAGATGCCGCTCAGCCTTTTCTCTACTTCGTCGATCGTCATGCCCTCTACCAGTTTTGGAATCGCTTGCAGGTTTCCGTCGCAGCCGCCGTAGAATTTTACATGTTTGATGATGTTGCCATCTAATTCAATATCAATCTGTTTTGAACAGGTTCCCTTCGTATGATAAGTATACATAAATGTTCCTCCTTTGAGTTTTATAAAATTTGTAAAAAACGATTTTGATTGCCGGATTCGGGCTTCAACATGATATTTTAACGATACTTTTATTAATTGCACAAATGAGATATGGAAGGTTTCTTTTTGTGCAATGGAAATGAAACTCTAGAAATCATGGAGCTCCTTAGCGAACATGATTTCTGTTTTATGAGGTTCATTGGAATGGTCTGCACAAGGAAACATGAAATGTCTCATTTGTGTAATCTGGTATATAACATCAAAAATACCATGTTGAAACCCGAATCCTCTGATATTATAGCATGAAGTTTATAATAGGAAGTTATTTTTACAAAAATTTAATAATTCGTTCATAGCTTTATGGGGGATTATGTATTGTTTCACTGGGGAAATCGTGATAAAATATTTTCTGTATGCAAGTATTTTTTATTTTAGGAAAGACTGCTATGGGAAAGATGGCAGAGACGATAGGAGATCGAATATGAAGATAGCAGAAAAATTGTTTGGCACGCATAGTGACAGGGAACTTAAAATTGTAAATCCAATCGTAGACAAGATTGAGGCAATGCGGGACTCCATGATGGCATTGTCTGATGAAGAACTGAGAGATAAAACAAAAGAGTATAAGAAACGTTTAGAAGAAGGCGAGACATTAGACGATCTGCTTCCGGAGGCATTTGCAACAGTAAGAGAGGCAGCAAGACGTGTTCTTGGCATGGAGCACTACCGTGTACAGCTTATGGGTGGTGTGGTACTGCACCAGGGACGTATTGCGGAGATGAAAACAGGTGAAGGTAAGACCTTGGTATCCACACTTCCGGCATATCTGAATGCATTGGAAGGAAAAGGTGTACACATCGTTACCGTCAATGATTATCTGGCAAAACGTGATGCTGAGTGGATGGGAAAAGTTCATGAATTTTTAGGACTGACTGTAGGTGTGGTTCTGAATAGTATGGACAACGATGAGCGCCGCGAGGCATATAACTGTGATATTACTTATATTACGAATAATGAACTTGGATTTGACTATCTGAGAGACAACATGGTCATTTACAAGGAGCAGCTGGTACAAAGAGGCCTTCATTATGCAATTATCGACGAGGTTGACTCCGTATTGATCGACGAGGCAAGAACACCGCTTATTATTTCCGGTCAGAGTGGAAAATCTACCAGTCTTTATGAGGCCTGCGATATTTTAGCAAGACAATTGGTACGAGGCGAAGAGAGTCAGGAATTTTCCAAGATGGACGCCATCATGGGAATTGAAGTGGAAGAGAGCGGAGATTTTATCGTAAATGAAAAAGATAAAGTCGTAAACCTGACACAGGACGGTGTGAAGAAGGTAGAGCAGTTCTTTAAGATTGACAACCTTGCAGATCCGGATAACTTAGAGATCCAGCACAACATTATTTTAGCACTCCGTGCACACAATCTGATGTTCCGCGATCAGGACTATGTCGTTCAGGATGATCAGGTATTGATCGTAGACGAGTTTACCGGACGTATCATGCCGGGCCGTCGTTATTCTGACGGACTGCATCAGGCAATTGAGGCAAAAGAGCATGTAAAGGTTAAGAGAGAAAGTAAGACATTAGCAACCATTACTTTCCAGAACTTCTTTAATAAATATGATAAAAAAGCAGGTATGACAGGTACCGCTTTAACAGAGGAAAAAGAGTTCCGGGATATTTACGGAATGGACGTTATCGTCATTCCTACGAATAAACCGGTCATTCGTGAAGATTTACAGGATGCCGTTTATAAGACAAAAAAAGAAAAATATCATGCCGTAGTTGAGGAAGTGATCAAAGCACATGAAAAAGGTCAGCCGGTATTAGTCGGAACCATTACGATTGATATTTCAGAGGAAATCAGCCGGTTTTTGAAAAAAGCAGGAATCCAGCACAAGGTCTTAAATGCGAAGTTCCATGAAATGGAAGCAGAAATCGTAGCAGATGCCGGATTGCACGGAGCAGTTACGATCGCAACCAACATGGCAGGTCGTGGTACGGATATTAAGTTAGACGATGAAGCGCGTGCCGCAGGCGGTCTGAAAATTATCGGTACAGAACGTCATGAATCCAGACGTATTGATAACCAGTTGCGTGGACGTTCCGGACGTCAGGGAGATCCGGGAGAGTCCCAGTTCTTCATTTCCTTAGAGGACGATCTGATGCGTCTGTTCGGTTCTGAGAAGCTGATGGAAGTATTCAATACGCTTGGTGTTCCGGAAAATGAACAGATCCAGCATAAGATGCTGACCAATGCGATTGAAAAAGCACAGATGAAGATCGAGGGTAACAACTTTGGTATCCGTAAAAATCTGTTAGAATACGACCAGGTTATGAACGATCAGAGAGAGATCATCTACGAAGAGCGCCGCCGCGTATTAAACGGCGAAAGTATGCGGGATGTGATCTATAAAATGATCACGGATCGTGTGGAAAATACGATCGATATCTGTATTTCCTCCGATATTCCAAAAGAGGACTGGAATTTAACAGAACTGAATGAGCTGTTACTTCCGATCATTCCGTTAAAACCGATCACGGCAGCACTGACAGATGAAGTAAAAGATGTCAAAGAGTTAAAGCATAAGCTGAAAGAACAGGCAGTGAAGCTGTACGAAGCAAAAGAAGCAGAGTTCCCGGAACCGGAAGCACTGCGTGAGTTAGAGCGTGTGATCTTATTAAAGGTTATCGACAGAAAATGGATGGATCACATTGATGATATGGACCAGCTCCGTCAGGGTATCGGTCTGCAGGCATATGGACAGAAAGATCCGTTAGTAGAGTACAAGATGAGCGGATTTGACATGTTCGATGATATGATCGCGAACATTCAGGAAGATACCGTAAGACTTCTCTTCCATGTCCGCATTGAGCAGAAGGTCGAGAGAGAACAGGTTGCAAAAGTAACCGGAACGAATAAAGATGATTCTGTGGCAGCGACTCCAAAGCGCCGTGAGACAGCAAAGGTATATCCAAATGATCCATGTCCATGTGGCAGTGGAAAGAAATACAAACAGTGTTGCGGAAGACGCTAAAGAAAATCAGGTAAAAATACAGGGAGTGCATCGGAAGACGAGGCATTCCCTGTTTCGATTCTATGGACAGGCTCTTAAAGTCCGACATTGTCGGAGAGCGCTGTATACCATATAAGAGGAAAGGATTCATTGGAAATTTATTAATAAAAGTATCGAAGAAATTCAGGGAGAGATTGGAATGAAGACAGGACTATTTCACACATGCAAAAATTATAAAGCACAGTATCTGCCAAAAGATATCCTTTCAGGCATCATCATGGCGGCAGTGTCTATACCGATCGCAATGGGGTATGCGGAGGTAGCGGGACTTCCGGCAGTTTACGGACTTTATGGCTCGGTATTTCCGATTTTGTTATTTGCGATCTTTTCTACGTCACCACAGTTTATCATGGGAGTCGATGCAGCACCGGCGGCGATCGTAGGAGCGGCATTAGCGACACTTGGCATTGCACCGGCATCGGAAGAGGCAATGCAGTTTGTGCCGATGGTGGCGCTGTTTGCGGGTGTGTGGCTGCTGGTCTTTTATTTATTCCATGCGGGGAAAATAGTGGATTTTATTTCTACGCCTGTTATGGGCGGTTTCATCAGCGGAATTGCCGTGACGATCATCCTCATGCAGATCCCGAAAATCTTAGGAAGCAGTTCCGGTTCGGGAGAGTTAGTAGAACTGATACGCCATATCATCAAAGCATGTGAAAATATTAACATAGTTTCGGTCATTCTTGGAGTATCATCCTTAGTGGCAATCGTGGTAGTGAGAAAATTTGCTCCGAAGTTCCCAATGGCGGTGGTCGTCATGGCTGCCGGAGTCTTTTTGACCTGTGTCTGTCATATTGATGAGTATGGGGTACGCCTGTTAGCAGAAGTAGAGCCGGGAATGCCTTCTTTTTTCTTCCCGAAACTGGGAATGGTCAATCTGACACAGGCGGCAGGACGCGGACTCATGGTGGCGGTAGTCATCATGGCAGAAACACTTTTGTCGGAAAATAATTTTGCATTTAAGAATGGCTATAAAATTGATGACAATCGGGAGATCCTTGCCTGTGGTGTCAGCAACTTAGCGGCGGCATTTGTGGGCTGCTGTCCGGTCAACGGAAGCATATCGAGGACTTCTATGAATGAGCAGTATGGTGGAAAGACACAGGTGGTATCCATCACGGCAGGATTGTCCATGATACTGTTACTGCTGTTTGGAACCGGCTTTATCGGCTATCTTCCGGTTCCGGTGCTGACGGCGATCGTTATTTCCGCACTGATGAAGGTGGTAGAGTTTGATTTAGCGAAGCGCCTCTATGAAGTCAGCAAAAATGAATTTTATATTTTTGTGGCGGCTTTTTTAGGCGTGCTGTTACTTGGAACCATTTACGGAGTCATTATCGGAATGCTGCTCTCTTTTGTGGCTGTGATCCTTCGGGCAACGAATCCGCCAAGAGCGTTTTTGGGAGTCATTCCGGGCAGAGAAGGTTTTTATGACAGAAAGAAAAACCGCTATGCCTATGAGATCGAACATGTGCTGATCTATCAGTTCAGCGAAAGTCTCTTTTTTGCAAACATAAAGATTTTTCAGGAGGATATTGAAAGCCATATCAAGGACGATACCAAAGTAGTGATCGTGGATGCGGGAGCGGTCACGGGAATCGACATTACGGCGGCAGACCGCTTAGAGCTGTTAGCGGAAAATCTGCAAAAACGTGGCATCCGTTTTTACCTGACAGAACACATGGACACCGTCAATGTGCAGATGCGAAAGTTGGGCATTGGTCATCTGATCGAGGAAGGACACGTGCGGCGTACCATTACGGCGGCACTTCACGATGCAGGGCTGCAGGAGCCGTATGTGCTGAGCGGACTGGATGAGAGAAAACAGAAATTCTTAATGAGTATTCCGGCAGAAGCGGAAAATACGTTGGAAGAGTTCACCTGGGCGTTTGGCGAAGATACGGTAGAAGAGATTGAAAAGCGGGTACACCTTGTCTTAGAAAATATTCAAAAGATGCCGGATTTAGAGAATTTAGCAGAGCAGGGCTTAGAAAAATATATGGAAACCTGGCACAGCCTTGGTGTGATTGACGAGGACGAGTTCCTAAGACGTATGGAGCTGCACATGGATGAGCTTTCTAAGAATCTGAGTACACAGGATAACCGTGCCGTGATCCTCGAACTGATCGAAAAGAGACGACGCAGGATCATGGAACAGGTACAAAAGGAACATCCGGAGGTCTTAGAACGTTTAGAGGCAAGCCGTGTCCGCTTAGAGCACAGATTGGAAAAACAGAATCCGGAGGCAGCAAAACGTCTGCATGAGTGGGAGGAAAAGATAAAGAAAAATCATGAGAAAAATACTGATCGTTGAGGATGATAGAGAATTAAAAGAAGGAATCTGTTATGCACTGCAAAAAGCAGGCTATCTGACAGAAAGTGCGGATTCTGTCCAGAATGCAAAAACACTGTTTTTAAAAGAAGGTGCGGATGTGATCCTTTTAGATGTCAATCTGCCGGATGGCGAAGGGTTTGATTTTTGCAAATGGGTGAAGGAACGCACACCGGTTCCGGTGCTTTTTCTGACGGCAAGAGATTTAGAAGAGGATGCGCTGTGCGGCTATGAAGCGGGGGCAGAGGACTATGTGACCAAGCCTTTTTCCATGAAAATCCTTTTGAAAAAGATCGATGTTTTGTGCAGAAACGGTTCGAGACAGGAACACAGATGTTTTGAGGATGGATTTTTGCGCGTGGATTTTGATGCGGCAAGAGCGTGGGTCGGTGGAAAAGAATGTGTTCTGACACCGACAGAATTTCGGATGCTTCGTTATTTTACGGAAAATGCAGGAGTTCTTTTGACATATTCCGTATTGTTAGAAAAACTGTGGGATTCCACGGGCGCTTATGTGGACAAGCATACTTTAGCGGTCAATGTCAACCGGCTGCGTAAAAAGATTGAAGATGAAGAGCATCGCTATATTTTGAACGTTTATGGAATAGGTTATCAGTGGGCAGAAGCATGAGATTAGGACGGAAAAAGAAAGAAATAGATCAATTTTCGGAAAAATTGGAGCAGGCATTGGATGCACTGGCGACAGGAGCAGAGATTTCCGTGGAAGAAGAAATGGATGACAGCCTGTGGGGAAAAATATCGGTCCGCTTCAAGAGATTGCAGGAAATCTGGAGTGAAAAAGAGGAAGAAAGCAAAAAGGATAAACAGCAGATGAAGGAGCTGATCTCCGATATTTCACATCAGACAAAAACACCGATCGCAAATCTGAAAGTTTATTTAGAACTGTTGCAGGCAGGGGATTTGGACGAAAAAGAGACGGCAGAATTTTTAAACCGGATGGAGCAGCAGACTAAAAAACTGGATTTTCTGATACAGAGCATGGTTAAAATGTCGCGTTTAGAAACCGGTATTATTGAAATACGGAAAAAGGATGTATCGGTATACGATACTTTGTATCGTGCGGTTTCGGCGATCGTTCCAAGGGCAGGAAAGAAACAGATGGAAATCTATGTGGACTGTGAAGAGGATTTAACGGTTTCTCACGACAGCAAATGGACGGAGGAGGCAGTTTTTAATCTGTTAGAAAATGCAGTTAAGTATACGGATGCCGGTGGAAAGATATGGATCTCGGCAAAGAAAGAGGAATTTTTTACAAGGATCAGTGTCAAAGATACGGGAAAGGGGATTGCAAAAGAACGGCAGGCAGAGATTTTTCAAAGGTTTTATCGGGAACCGGAGGTGCATGACGAAGAAGGGATCGGCGTGGGTCTCTATTTAGCAAGAGAGATCATTTCGATGCAGGAAGGTTATATCGAAGTGGTATCAGAAGCAGGAGCGGGAGCAGAATTTCGGATTTTCCTGCCAAATGGATAAAGACTGGTTGAAAAATAACAGATACATGCGAATGAGTTCCTTGTGAAAGAGCGTCGCTTTACAGGAACAGATTATCACAATTTTGTGATAGTTAAAGATTGTGACAGGTTTGAGATTTTTTACCATTATGCTTGTGTTATAAGGAGGAAAGAAAGATGAAGACATGGATGGTAGAAACACAGGCATTGAAAAAATATTACCGGCTTGGAGAAAATACGGTAAAAGCATTGGACGGCGTGGATCTTACGGTAGAGCGTGGAGAATTTGTCGCAATGATCGGAAAATCGGGAAGCGGAAAGAGCACCCTGCTCCATATGCTGGGCGGACTCGACACCCCGACTTCGGGAGAGGTCTTAGTAGACGGAAAGAAGCTGTCGGAATTGAAAAAAGAACAGCTTGCCATTTTTCGCAGAAGAAAAGTGGGATTTGTATTCCAGAATTATAATCTGGTACCGGATCTGAATGTCTATGAAAATATTGTACTGCCGATCGAGTTAGACGGCGGTTATGTGGATGAAAAATTTATCGGGGAACTTTTGGATATGCTGCATTTGCAGGAAAAGGCAGAGGCACTTCCGGGGACGTTGTCCGGCGGCCAGCAGCAACGCGTGGCGATCGCGAGGGCACTTGCATCGAAACCGGCGATCATTCTTGCAGATGAGCCGACCGGAAACCTGGACTCCGGAACAGGTCATGAGGTGTTGGGACTTTTGCGCGTTGCGGCAAAACGTTTTTCGCAGACACTGATACTGATCACTCACGATATGGATATTGCGCAGCTCGCAGACCGGATCGTCTGTATTGAGGACGGAAAAATACGGAAGGGAAGTGATGAAGATGCTGAAAAATAATAATCAGCAGGTCATCAAAAGGATGGCAAAGACTTCCTTTTTTCGGAATAAGGGCAAAAATCTGGTACTGGTGTGTGCTGTCTTTCTGGCAGTTTTTATGCTCTTTTCGATTTTTACGGTAGGACTTACCTATGTAAAAATGGAAAAACGTCAGAACATCCGCTTGAGTGGTGCGGACATGGATGCTATCATGTATGGAATGACGAAAGAACAGGTAAAAAAGTGTGAAAACAGCAGTGAGGTATCGAAGATAGGAAAAGTCGGCGTGGCGGGTTATGCGATCAGCACCCAATGGGATGATACCCTGCATACGTGGCTGATCTACAGCGATAAAACTTACTGGGACGAGATCATGGCTCCGGCAAGAAAAGAAACAAAGGGGCATTATCCGAAACAGGAAAATGAAGTGATGGTCACGCAGACCGCATTGGAGGACTGCGGGCTTTCGGGACTGGGGATCGGTGACACGTTTACACTGACCTACGGTGATGATAACGGAACAGAACCGAAGGAGAAAACCTTTAAAATCTGTGGGATCTGGGACGGATACGGTACGAAAAAAGTATTTTTTGTTTCTAAAAAATTTTATCAGCAGTCCGGTTATCAGTTGTCGGATGTTCGTTCCGGAAGAATGTATCTGCAGTTCAAAAGTAAAATCCTGACGACAAAAAAACAGGAAGAGTTTCGGGAGCAGATGGATCTAGGAGTGCAGCAGGCACTGTTTTTTACAGCCGAAACCTCCAATTCCGTACGGATCTTAAGGGGAATGGTGGGACTTGCATTCATCACTTGCTTGAGTGCATACCTTTTGATCTACAATATTCTCTATTTATCGGTTTCCGGAAATATCCGCTATTACGGCTTACTCCAGACAGTCGGAATGACCGGAACGCAGGTAAAAAATCTGATGAAACGTCAGATGTGCTGGATCGGGATATTTGGAATTGGCGGTGGATTTTTTGCGGGAGTGCTGACTTCGTTTTTCATTATCCCGGAGGTGGTGCGTTCCCTTGGCATCCGTGAAAAAGTCGTAGTGGCATTTCATCCGGGGATTATCCTTTTGACGATCCTGATTGCGGTCATTACCCTGCTGCTTGGAAGCAGAAAGCCGGTCAAAATTGCCTGTGCCGTCACACCGATGGAGGCACTTGGATACCGTACCGTCACATCAAACCGGAAATCGCACCGGACGAAAAGAGGTCATGTGTTAAAAAATATGGCTTGCAGACAGTTGAAAAAGGATAAGAAGAAAACAGCCGTTGTATTTTTATCGTTAGCAACCGGTCTTTCGGTATTTTTAGTGCTGATCACATTGATCGAAAGTCAGGGAGCAAGGACCATTGTATCGAATTACATGGATGCAGATATGGAGATTGTCAATGATACACTGATGAAAGAGGATACAAAGGACTGGAAGCCGATTTTAGATAGCGATTTTACGAAAAAGATCGAAAATATTTCCGGCGTGAAAGAAGTGCACCAGATGACCAGTACCAAAATCTTAGTTCCATGGGAGGCTGATTTTGCCAACACATGGATGCGGGCGGTATATGAAATGTGGATGTCTGAACCGTATGAGCAGTCGGTAGAGGACTACAAGGCACATCCGGAAAAATATTATTCTTATTTGAAAGGAATCGATGAAGCGGAATTTGAAAATCTGAACAGTATGTTTCAGAAAAAGGTGAACAAAAAGGATTTTATGGAAGGCAGGGTGTGTATTCTCTATCGAAACGGTGTGCAGTTAAAGGAAAAGGAGATTTTAGGAAAAGAGCTTACCTGCCTCCTGCCGGAAAATTCGGTTTCGCAGGGAAAATGTACATTTCAGATAGCAGGCGTTACAGATGATAACCGTTATGCAGGGATCGGACTGGGACCGAATCTGATCGTCAGTGAAAAGTGGCTAGAGCAAGTGGTAAAAAATCCGTTTGTTCAGGATATGACGGTTCTCTATGATGAAGAGTATGACACTCAGACGGAACAGGCAGTAATAAAAGCTATTCAGTCACTTTCCGACAGCAGAGATGTTTCTTATGAATCTAAAATAGAAGAAATGGAAAATGTGAAAAAGGCACAGGGAAATATGAAGGGTGTCGGAATCGGAATTACTTTGATCTTGGCATTTATCGGTCTGATGAATTATATCAATACGGTTTCCGGCAGTATCCAGAACCGACAGGTCGAACTGTCAGTCATGGAGAGTGTGGGCATGACGGACCGGCAGGTTTACCGGATGTTAGTCTATGAGGGATTTTTTTATGCGGGCGGCTCCATACTCCTGACAGGGACCGTAGGACTTCTGATCACCTATCTGTGTTACCAGTCGATGAATTACCGCGACATTGCATTTTCGATTCCGTTGCTTCCGGTGTCAGCAGCAGTCCTTCTGGTTCTGGCAGTCTGTGTGGCGGTTCCGGTACTGGCTTACCGGTTGCTGGCAGGACGGCATTCTGTTGTGGAACGAATTCGGGGATTTGAGTAGAGGGTGAGAGAAGAGAAAAGGCAGAGTGAGAGTATAAGGAAGATGGTACAGAACAAATGTTTGAGTTTGTTCTGTACTTTTTTTGTGGGGGATGATATACTGTAGGGAAGAAAATTTGGCAGAGAATATTATAGGGGAGTGGGAAAAGGAGTGGATGTATGAGTATGGAAGTGACAAAACAGATGGAGATGATTTTGTATCATTCAGAGCAGAATGATGTTACCGTGAAAGCGATCATCAAAGATGAAACAATTTGGATCACGCAGAAAGCGATGGCAGAATTGTTTGGAATCGATAAATCGGGGATTAGCAGGCATTTATCCAATATATTTAAGTCGGGGGAGCTGGATGAGAAAGTGGTTGTTGCAAAAATTGCAACAACCACTCAACATGGTGCAATAGAGGGAAAAACGCAAAATTCTCCAACGAATTATTACAATTTGGATGCCATTATATCTGTGGGATATCGTGTGGATTCAAAACAAGCAACCCAGTTCAGAATCTGGGCGACAAAAGTGCTGAAAGAATATACGCAAAAAGGCTTTGCTAACTATCGAGTGATTCTCGATAGTTTAAAAATAGAGATATCGTAGTGGCACAGTTGTATGAAGAATTCAAAAAAATTTCAGAAAACGCAGTGGAATATTTTGTTCCCTAGAAAAAATGGGACATAACATAAAATGGGGAGTGTTTTGCGGTGCGTAGGTGGTTGGACATCCGGATGTTGTGGAAGTGGTAGTTGGGGTAATATAGGTGAAAATTGGGTAGATGAAGAGATTTTGAGACTTTTCATTGCCTATTTTTTTATATGTTGTCTGGGAATACTTTAACTATTCTAGAATAGGTGATACAAAAATCAGATTGATGAAATAAAAGGAATTCATTATAATAAAAAGTAGCTAATGATAAATAATTTAATACTTAAAGAACGGAAGAAGAGGGGTTAATATGAGATTACAGATATGCCATCTTAGTGATATTCATTTTAGGAATAAAAAGAATTATATAGATGAAAAAAAAGAAAAAATATGTGATGCAATTTTGTCTAGAGCAAAAAGAAGAGAAGATATATTGTTTTTAGTATCAGGTGATATAGCACAGAGTTGTTCGGAAGAAGAATATGATATAGCACTTGGATTCTTTGAATATTTAAAAGAAAATCTGAATGAAAAAAAAGAATTGCAATCGTACTTTATTTTTGTGCCAGGAAACCATGATGCAATATTAGATGTGAATGATTATGATGAAGAAAATAGAAGAAATGAAATTTTAAGTCAAAAAGATAATTTGGAAAAGAAAAAAATGGAATATTATCAAACCAAAATGTGTGAGAAACAAAAGAATTTTTTTGATTTTCGTGATTTGATTATAGATGATACGTGTATAACAAAGATGGAAACTGGAAATAAACTTTTAGAAAAATTCGAATTAAAAATCGCAGATTTTTCTGTATTTGTAAATGCATTTAATACTTCTTGGATTTCTCAAAAAAATGAAAAGCCAAGTGAAATATTTATTCCCAAATCGATTTATGACAAAACAATTTGCAAAAAAGAAGGTTTCAATATTACAATGTATCATCATCCATCAAATTGGATGCATCCGGATGACAAAATATTTTTTGATAGTATAATACGTGCTAATTCAGATATGGTTTTTGTTGGACATGAGCATGTAGGAAGAGAAGAACATGTTAAGTCGAATAAAGCAGAATATGACTTGGAATATGGAGAAGTCTTGCAAGACTTGAGTGATAAAACTAATAGTGCATTCAAAATGCATTACATTGATGAGGATGGGAATATTACAAGTTATAGATACAAATGGAATGATAAGGATAAATATTATGTGGGAGAGGAATTGCCAAAAAGAAAATTGGGAGAGAATATAGAGTATGCTCTTGCATTTCTCCCAGACTATCGAGAATGGTTAAACTCTTTTGATATGCAAGTGACACATCCTAAAAAGAAAAAGGTTTGTTTACAAGATATTTTCATATTTCCCAATGTTGAAGAATATATTAAAAATGAAGACTTTTCTGAGGGAACAAAAGATAGAATAACTATTAAAGGTGAAGAGCTATTAAAATATATTCTTGAAAATAAATGTATTGAATTTTCTGGAGGAGCAAAAGTTGGAAAAACAGCGTTAACAAAAATGATAGCGCAACGAATGGATATACGAGGAATACATACGGTGATTGTCGATTGCAAAAAAAATAGATCTATATCATCTAGAAATTTTGAAAAAATAGAGGCTATGTGTATATATAAAGCGTATGGAAAAGAAAAGGAAGAAATGTTTCGACAATTACCATTAAATAAAAAAATGATTATCCTGGATAATATTGATATTGTAAAAAGCAATACGGAAAAACAAGAAATAATTAAACAGTTGTCAAATTTTTATGGGTATATTATTACATTTACTGGTACATCATATGAAGTAACTATGTTGCGTGAAACAATTAGCAAAAATGAAAAAGTTAAACTAAAACATTGTGTAATAAAAGAATTAAATAATAAACAAAGAAATAGACTTTACAAAAAGTGGTATATGCTCAGTGAAGGAGGTGATGCTATTGTTGATGAAGATCTTGATAAAAAAGTAAAAGAGGCGACAGATACAATAAACACGCTGAAAGGAAATGGATATATGCCGTGTATTGCGCCTAATATTCTAATTATTCTGCAACAATTAGAATTTCAGGCTGATAGAAATCAAGACAGAAGCAATTACGGATATATGTATGAATTTTTGATTAATAAAGCAATTCTTGATATGAAGAGAATCTGCGTTAATGTAAGTGATGATATTGCAGCAGGAATATTAATTAATGTTGCAAAATATATGTTGGAGAATCATTGTAGGACAATTGGAATACATGATTTTACTCAAATTGTTGATTTTTATAATAAACATTATATAACAGAAGCATCAAAAGATACTTATTTAAGTGGTTATATAGACGTGGACTTAATAGAATGTGAAAATGATGAAATAAAATTCAAATACCCATATATTCATTATTATTTTACTGCTAAATATCTTGCAACTAATATTTCTAAAGAATTTGCAAAAAATATAATTGATGAAATGTCTAATAATTTACAAGATGAAGAATGTGGAGATATAATGATTTTTCTTTGTCATTTGACAAAAGAAGAATATGTTTTCAAAAACGTATTGGATTGTTCAAAAAAACTACTTGAAGATGTTAAGAAATTTGATTTTGACCAATACAAAAATATTAGAATGAATTTTGATGAGTATTTAGATACGGATTTTAAACCAGAAGAAGGAAAAGAAGAAAGAACAGAAGAAATACTCGAAAGAAAAGATCAATATGAAGAGGAAAAAAGGTTTTCCAATATAGATACAGCTCCGCAAGAACAAGAGTATACAAATGAACTACAGCAGAAATTAGAAATACTAGATGCAGTGTATAAAAGTATTGAAGTAATGGGACAGATTTTAAAGAATTATCCGGGCTCTATAGATGGTAATATAAAAATAGAATTACTTCGAGAAGTACATTCTTTGGGAATGAGATCATTGACATACACACATGAATTATTGGAGTCAGAATTAGAAAAATTATTTGATGAAATAAGTGAAGCAGTGTACAAGAAAATAAAAGAAGAATCTCAAAAACAAGATGTGGCAATAAATGAAACAGAAATATGGAAATATATAAAAACAGAATTGACAGATTTAGGAGTTCAAATGGATAACCTATTTGGTTTGACATCATATTTGACAATAAGAAGATTGGCAAATTCATTGGGAAACGAGGAATTAAAACCATTGATTAATTATATAGATTCAGAAGAGGGATTGTCATATCAGTTAATGAGGTGGAGTATATACTTAAATGAATTTGGAACTTTGCAAGGGAATAGGTTGTTAAGCTTTTATGCTCAATTGTCGAAAGAGAAAAGTAATTTTGCAAAGAAACTATTAAAACTATTTGTTTATGAACATTATTTTGTGTATGGAAGTACAGATGTGCAAATGAGGCAAAGAATTTGGGAAACATTCAAATTTAATAAGAAGCAAGAAAGTAGAATTTTATTAGGACAATTAGATAAATAATACATAACCGATTGGTTCGTCAAGAATCAATCGGTTTTTTAAGCCTATTTTTATAGATAGCCAGTCCTATAAAAAGGATTGGCTATTAAATTTTTCGAGGAAAGAGAAAACCATATGATAAGCTATATGCTCAAGTGCAAAGTAATCGCCCTTGCAAATCATAATAGAGAAATAACCAATACCACAGCTACATTGAATCTGGGGGTAGTCTTGCAAGTCAGAAACAAAAAAAGATTTATCCATCAATATTACACGCATAACTCAAAATCAAAATGGAAAAAATAGAAGATAGATAAATATATAACGAAAAAATCTCCAAATAAACAAATCTATATTGACTGTAAAAAAAGAAAAACCTATAATAAAGATGGAGGTGTATAAGAATGTTGGTAAAAGTTAGTGTTGAAAATTTTAAATCTTTTGATAAAGCAACAGAACTGACAATGATTTCCTCAAACAAAATACGAACAAATGCAAATCACAGATTAAAGATAAAAAGTACCCAGTTGTTAAAATATGCAGTTGTCTATGGTGCAAATGCATCCGGTAAAACTAATCTGGCATTGTTTTTTAGATTTTTTAAGGACAGTGTTTGTAATGGTATTCCAATAGAAGCTACGCAGATGTTTTGTAAGAACCAGCAGGAGAATAAGGAACGAGAGAGTAATTTTGAAATTCAGATTACAGTAGGTGACAAATTTTATGCTTATGGTTTTTCTACTATTTTAAGCAAGCGAAAAATAACCGCAGAATGGTTATATGAATTATATCAGAATGGTTCAGCGAAATGTTTGTTTGAGCGAGAAGGCAGTAAACGTCCGGTGTTAAATGAGGGCATTACTCTGACCAATACAGAAAAAAACAAATTTGAAACTTATGCAGATGATTTTGAAGGAAATGATACATCCTTGTTTTTGACGGAAATGAATCGTGGAAAGAAATATAGCACACGATCTAAATTGTTATTTTTTCGAGATGTATATGAATGGATTCAGAATCACATTGTAGTCATTACACCAGATACACCATTGATTGACCTGGAGTATTATTATGATAATAATTCCTTGAAGTTGATCAATGAATTGATCAAAACGTTTGATACAGGTATCAGTCAGGTGAAAATTGAAGAAATTACATTAGATGAGTTATCAAATGCAATGCCAAAACCAGTGTTTAATAAAATGATGCAGCATGTGAAAAATAGAATAGAAGAGCAGGAAGAACCATCATTCAGAATGACAATGAGATCAAAAGAAACCTTCTTCAATATCGAAGTTGATGGGCATTCAGAGCCGAAAGTTACGACAATTCGTTTGCATCATAACAAGTCTTTTTATGAATTTGGTTTTGATGAGGAATCGGATGGAACAAGAAGACTATTTGATCTGATGGATATGCTTTTAAATAAACGGGAAGATGTCCTTTATGTTGTTGATGAATTAGAACGAAGTTTACATCCGAAATTGACGGAAAGATTTTTGCAATTATTTATGCAGCTACATGATGAACAGCACATGCAGTTATTATTTACAACACATGAATCCTCTATCATGGATCAGGCAATTTTTCGAAGAGATGAGATTTGGTTTGTGGAACGTAATGCAGAAAATGCAAGTTCGATTTATTCCTTGGATCGTTTCAAAGAGAGATATGATAAAGTGTTAAGTAAGGCATATCTGGAAGGTAGATATGGTGCAGTACCGGTATTTTCAACATTTGATTTTGAATGAGTAATCAGCCAGACAAGGTGTATTGGTATAGAAATCTTAGAGTATAAAGGGGAGGGGTGGCCTTGGCACCGGTAAGAAGTTATACAAATTGGAACAGTAGAACTACAGATGAAAAGGATCAGATTGAGCCTTACCGTAAATATTTTTTCATATGTGAAGGTGCAAACACGGAAACCTGGTATTTCAAAAAGTTAATTGATATACGAAAAGAGTTAAATATCCATCCATTAATTGATATACGTCTGCTTGAAAAAACGGAGAGTGACAGAGATATTTCATTTCCAAGACGTTTGATTGAGTTTGCAGAGGATCAGAAAGAAAATCCGGAAATATCGTTTGATAAGGAACGTGATAAAATGATTGTTGTATTTGATGGAGATATTTTTGAAGAAAAAGTACTTGATTATGATGAGCTGATTGCTGAAGGCGAAAAGAGTAATATATTAGCAGTCAGTAATCCGGCATTTGAATTATTTTTGTTATTGCATTATAAAAATTCATATGAAGATGATATTGAACCAAATGCAGAACAGATTATCAAGAACCAAAAAGATGGACATCAGACATTCATCTATAAGCTGTTACTTGCAAGATCAGGAATTAATTCAAAGAAAAATTCTGCAATTGGAGAATTAGCGGAGAATATAGAGATTGCGATTGAACAGGAAAAGAAAATCAATGAGGACATTCATCAGTGCAAAGGGCAGCTTACCTGTAATATTGGTCGGATCATTGATGAAATTCGAAAAGATGACGGAAAATAAAAAAGCACAGAACAAACATTCGATTTTGTTCTGTACTTTTTTTATATTGAATGATATACTAAACAGGTAACAATAATAAGAACAGATCCAAAACATTCATATTGCAAAATTTTGCAAGCATCACAGATAGATAACAGGATATGATCAGGAGAAATTTATGGAGCATTTCAAATTAGTATCAAAATATCAGCCAACCGGTGACCAGCCACAGGCGATTGAGGCACTGGTGAAGGGCTTTCAGGAGGGCAACCAGTTCCAGACCCTGCTGGGAGTTACGGGTTCGGGAAAAACATTTACGATGGCAAATGTCATAGCTGCACTGAATAAGCCGACACTGATTATCTCGCATAATAAGACATTGGCGGCACAGTTGTATGGGGAGTTCAAAGAATTCTTTCCGGAAAACGCTGTGGAATATTTTGTTTCCTATTATGATTATTATCAACCGGAGGCATATGTGCCGTCCACGGATACTTATATCGCAAAAGATTCCTCGATCAACGAGGAAATCGATAAACTGCGTCTGTCGGCGACCGCCGCGTTGGTGGAGCGGAAAGATGTCATCGTGATAGCTAGCGTTTCCTGTATTTACGGTTTGGGAAGTCCGGAAGACTATATGGGAATGATGGTATCTCTGCGTCCGGGAATGGAAAAAGACAGGGATGATGTCATCCGGGCGTTGATAGATATACAGTATACAAGAAATGAGATGGACTTTGGAAGAGGAACCTTCCGGGTGCATGGAGATACGTTGGAGATTTTTCCGGCAAATAACAGTGATACGGCAGTGCGTGTGGAATTTTTTGGAGACGAGATAGACAGAATTACTGAGATCGATGTGCTGACCGGAGAGATCAAGAGCCGGCTAGAGCATATCTCCATCTTCCCGGCATCCCACTATGTTGTGCCGCAGGAAAAGATCAATCGTGCCTGTGTGGATATAGAAAAAGAATTAGAAGAGCGCGTAAAATATTTTAAAGGCGAGGACAAGCTGTTAGAGGCACAGCGGATCGCAGAGAGAACAAATTTCGATATAGAGATGTTAAAAGAGACTGGATTTTGCAGTGGAATCGAGAACTATTCCAGACATTTAGCGGGCAGTCCGGCAGGAGCAACACCACATACTTTAATGGACTATTTTACGGATGATTATCTGATCATAGTGGATGAGTCGCATATCACCATACCACAGGTGCGTGGTATGTATGCAGGAGACCAGGCAAGAAAATCCACACTGGTTGATTACGGATTCCGCCTGCTGTCGGCAAAAGACAACCGTCCGCTGAACTTTGAGGAATTTGAGAGTAAGATCGATCAGATGCTGTTTGTATCCGCAACGCCAAACGTATATGAAGATGAGCATGAGCTGCTGCGGACAGAGCAGATCATCCGTCCGACGGGACTGTTGGATCCGGAAGTGGATGTCCGTCCGGTGGAGGGACAGATAGACGATCTCTTAGCAGAAGTAAAAAAAGAAATTTCCGGGCATCATAAGGTACTGGTTACGACATTGACAAAACGGATGGCAGAAGATCTGACCGATTATATGCGGGAAGTAGGCATCCGGGTAAAATATCTGCATTCGGATATCGATACGTTAGAGCGGGCGGAGATCATCCGTGACCTGCGTCTTGACGTCTTTGATGTGTTAGTGGGAATTAATCTTTTGCGAGAGGGACTGGATATTCCGGAAATTACACTGGTAGCAATTTTGGATGCGGATAAAGAGGGATTCCTGCGTTCCCATACATCACTTATACAGACGATCGGAAGAGCGGCAAGAAATCAGGATGGTCATGTCATCATGTATGCAGATACGATTACCGACTCTATGCGCATGGCGATCGATGAGACAAAACGCCGCCGCCAGATACAGGAAGCATACAACAAAGAACATGGAATTACACCAAAGACGATAGAAAAATCCGTCCGCGACTTAATCAGTATTTCTAAGAAAGTCGCAAAAGAAGAGATAGAATTTAAGAAAGATCCGGAGTCCATGAGCCGCGAAGAGTTAGAAAAACTCATCAAAGATGTGAAAAAACAGATGGACCGCGCAGCCGCGGATCTGAATTTCGAGGCAGCGGCAGAACTGAGAGACAAAATGCTGGATTTACGACGTATGGTAGAAGAGATCAAGCAGGATTCCGGCAAGAAAGGGTAAGGAACATGAAAGAACGGAAATATATAAAGATCAGAGGAGCAAATGAGCATAATCTGAAACATTTGGATATCGACATACCGAGAAATGGATTTGTAGTGCTGACCGGACTCAGCGGTTCGGGAAAATCCTCACTGGCATTTGATACGATCTATGCAGAAGGACAACGGCGTTATATGGAATCCCTGTCCTCCTATGCCAGACAGTTTTTAGGACAGATGGAAAAACCAAATGTAGAAAAAATCGAGGGACTTTCTCCGGCAATTTCCATAGACCAGAAATCCACAAACCGGAATCCACGTTCTACGGTCGGAACGGTTACGGAAATCTACGATTATATGCGTCTGCTCTATGCAAGGATTGGAATCCCGCATTGCCCGGTCTGCGGAAAAGAAATCAAAAAACAGACCGTAGACCAGATGGTGGATCAGATCATGTCATTGCCGGAACGGACCAAAATACAGCTATTAGCACCGGTAGTCCGCGGCCGTAAGGGAATGCATCAGAAATTATTTGAAAAAGCAAAGCGAAGCGGATATGTCCGTGTACAGGTGGATGGGAATGTCTATGAACTAAGTGAAGAGATTCCACTGGATAAAAACATCAAGCATAATATAGAGATCATCGTAGACCGTCTGGTCGTCAAAGAAGGCATAGAAAAACGTCTGACGGATTCCATAGAAAATGTTATGGACTTAGCAGAGGGACTGATGATCGTAGATGTCATCGGAGGAGAACCACTGCGTTTTTCCCAGAGTTTTTCCTGTCCCGACTGTGGTGTGAGCATTGATGAGATCGAACCGAGAAGTTTTTCCTTTAACAATCCGTTTGGAGCCTGCCCGGAATGTTTCGGACTTGGATATAAGATGGAGTTTGATGAGGATTTGATGATACCGGATAAGAGTCTGGCGATTTCCGAGGGAGCGATACAGGTTATGGGCTGGCAGTCCTGTACAGATCCGTCCAGCTACACCTATGCGATTTTGCAGGCATTATCCAAAGAATATCAGTTTGACTTAGATACGCCATATCAGGATCTGCCGGAGGACATCCATGATATACTTTTAAATGGAACAAACGGAAAATCCGTCAAAGTGTATTACAAGGGTCAAAGAGGAGAAGGAGTCTATGACGTTGCCTTTGAAGGATTGATCAAAAATGTGGAGCGGCGTTACCGTGAGACAGGTTCGGAAACCAGCAAACAGGAATACGAGTCCTTTATGCGAATTACACCGTGTAAGGTATGTAAAGGTCAAAGACTGAAAAAAGAATCTTTGGCAGTGACCGTCTGTGATAAAAATATCTATGAGATTACAACGATGTCCATTAAGAACTTGTCGGGATTCCTGGAGCATATGGAGTTGACAAAACAGCAGATGCTGATCGGTGAACAGATTTTAAAAGAAATCCGTGCCAGAGTGGGATTTCTTATGGATGTTGGACTGGACTATCTGACACTTGCCCGTGCAACCGGAAGTCTGTCCGGTGGCGAAGCACAGCGTATCCGACTGGCAACACAGATTGGCTCCGGGCTGGTAGGCGTTGCTTATATCTTAGATGAGCCGAGTATCGGACTGCACCAGAGAGATAATGACAAACTTTTAAATACTTTAAAAAATTTAAAAGATTTAGGCAATACCCTTATCGTGGTAGAACACGATGAGGACACTATGCTTGCGGCAGATTATGTCGTGGATATCGGACCGGGAGCAGGCGAGCACGGTGGAGAAGTGGTTGCCGCCGGTACGGCAGAAGAGATCATGCAGAATGAAAAATCCATTACAGGAGCCTATCTGAGTGGCAGAATACAGATACCGGTGCCAGAGGAACGTAGAAAACCAACCGGATATCTGACGATCAAAGGGGCAAAAGAAAATAACCTGAAAAACATAGATGTCGATGTGCCACTCGGTGTGATGACCTGTGTGACCGGAGTATCGGGTTCCGGAAAAAGTTCACTGACCAATGAGATTTTGTATAAGACATTAGCCAAAAAACTGAACCGTGCCAGAACGATACCGGGAGCACATAACAAGATCGAAGGGCTTGAGCAGTTAGATAAGGTGATCGACATTGACCAGTCTCCGATCGGAAGGACACCACGCTCTAATCCGGCGACTTATACGGGAGTCTTTGACATGATCCGTGACCTCTTTGCTGCAACACCGGATGCAAAGGCAAGAGGTTATAAAAAAGGACGTTTCAGCTTTAATGTAAAGGGCGGAAGATGTGAGGCATGTTCCGGAGACGGAATCTTAAAGATCGAGATGCACTTTTTGCCGGATGTATACGTTCCGTGTGAGGTCTGCGGCGGCAAGCGTTACAATCGTGAGACCTTAGAAGTGAAATATAAAGGAAAGAACATCTATGATGTACTGGATATGACAGTGGAAGAGGCACTGACCTTCTTTGAAAACGTACCGTCCATCCATAGAAAAATCCAGACCCTTTATGATGTGGGACTTTCCTATATCCGATTAGGACAGCCATCCACCACATTATCCGGTGGTGAGGCACAGCGTATCAAACTGGCTACAGAGCTGAGCAAACGGAGTACGGGAAAGACGATTTATATCTTAGATGAGCCGACCACCGGACTGCATTTTGCGGACGTGCATAAATTAATAGAAATCCTGCGGCGGCTTTCGGACGGAGGCAATACGGTAGTTGTCATCGAACATAATCTGGATGTGATCAAGACAGCGGATTATATCATCGATATGGGACCGGAAGGCGGCGATGGCGGTGGAACGGTCATTGCAAAAGGAACGCCGGAAGAAGTGGCAAAAGTCAAAGGTTCCTATACCGGACAATATTTAAAGAAATACCTGAAGAAAAAATAAGAAATCCAAAATAAGAAAGCCTAGAAAGAAATCGTGCGACCCGGACTAGCTCACAATCAGGGTGATCTATCCCAAACTGCACGATTCTTTTATTAAGGTATCAGCCAAACAAGCCGTTAAACCAACAAGTCATTAGACAAATAAAAAAGCTTCCAAGTGATTGGAAGCTCAAACTTTCGGGGAGTACTGCCCGAGTTCTAGGAACCCGAGCAGTATGAGTTATGAAAAATTATATTAGCCTTAGCTAGTACGTTATTATAGTACTTTGAATATGTGAATAAAGTATGAATATAAAGTTAATAAAATATGAATCTTTTAAAATGTTTTAAAAAAGTCTTAAATCAGAGAAAAAACAAAAAAAAAACCTTTAAAAACATCACGTCATTGTATATAATAAGTATGAATATGGAAAAATGTGTATCATAGGCGTTTCTATAGATGAACAGAATCGATAAATCCAATTTATAAATGATAATATATAGGTAGGACAGGAAGAAAGGAGAAACATCAGAATGGTTTCAACAGATATCGGAATTGATTTAGGTACAGCAAGTATTTTAGTATATATTAAAGGAAAGGGTGTCGTGCTAAAAGAGCCTTCCGTTGTGGCATTTGACCGCGATACCAACAAGATCAAAGCAATTGGTGAAGAAGCAAGATTGATGCTTGGTAGAACACCGGGCAACATCGTGGCAGTACGTCCGTTACGTCAGGGAGTTATTTCCGATTATACCGTTACGGAGAAAATGATCAAATATTTTATCCAGAAGGCCATGGGTAAGAAGAGTTTTCGTAAACCACGCATCTCCGTTTGTGTACCAAGTGGTGTAACAGAGGTAGAGAAGAAAGCAGTAGAAGATGCAACTTATCAGGCAGGAGCAAGAGAAGTTTCTATTATAGAAGAACCAATTGCAGCAGCCATCGGAGCAGGAATTGACATTGCAAGACCTTGCGGAAATATGATCGTAGATATCGGAGGAGGAACTTCTGATATTGCAGTCATCTCTTTAGGCGGATCTGTAGTAAGCACATCCATTAAGATCGCCGGAGATGATTTTGACGAAGCGATCGTCCGTTATATGAGAAAAAAACATAATCTTCTGATCGGTGAAAGAACCGCAGAGGACATTAAGATCAAGATTGGAACCTGTTTCCCGTTAGCACAGCCGGAGACAATGGATGTACGCGGAAGAAACCTTGTAACAGGTCTTCCAAAGACAGTACAGGTAAGCTCAGAGGAGACCGAAGAAGCACTCCGCGAAGCAACACTTCAGATTGTAGAAGCAGTTCACAGTGTATTAGAAAAGACTCCACCGGAGTTAGCAGCAGACGTAGCAGACAGAGGAATCGTCCTTACAGGCGGTGGTGCTCTGTTAAGAGGTTTAGAAGAACTGATCGAAGACCGTACAGGCATTAACACGATGACCGCAGAAGAGCCGATGACCTGTGTGGCAATCGGAACAGGAAAATATGTAGAATTTTTAGCAGGAAATCACGACGACAAACAGATGTAAGCGTGAAACCTGTCACGGATGGCTGGATAACACAGGAAGTGTATAAGTAATGGCATCGTAAAAAGCGGTGTCATTGCCCCTTATTCAGAAAGGAGAATTTATACATGGTAAAAGGACTCTATACAGCCTATACGGGAATGTTGAACGAGCAGAACCGTATGGACATCATGACAAACAATCTGGCAAATGCAGATACGAACGGCTATAAAAAAGAAGGCAGTACGGCACAGACATTTGCAGATACTTATGCAATAAAAATCAAAGACACCTCAGCATATAACATACCGCGCAGGATCGGTGACATCAGTCTGGGGGTACATATCGGAGAAACCTATACAAATTATGATCAGGGTTCTTTTGAAGTGACGGACAATCCGGCAGATTTAGCACTGGCAGGCGATGGATTTTTTGCAATATCTTATACGAACAAACAGGGTGAGACTTCTGTAAAATATACAAGAGACGGAGCCTTTACCGTAAATAAGGACGGTTATCTGGTAACCAAGGACGGAGACTATGTGCTGAACCAGAATGCAGCGATGAATTCTGATCCGGGAGCAGCAGGCTATATCCGTATCGATCCGAACCAGAAGTTTACGATCGACGAGCAGGGAAATATCTGGCAGAACCGTGCGGTGGTCGGAAGAGTCGGAGTAGTAGATTTTGCGAACTATAATTATTTAGAGAAGTTTGGAGAAAATCTCTATCAGACGGTAGACGGAGCACAGATCGTTGCAGCAGGCGCACAGGTAGAACAGGGAGTGATTGAGGCTTCCAATGTGCAGGTCGTTTCGGAAATGGTCGATATGATCACGATCACAAGAGCGTATGAAGCAAATCAGAAGATCATTCAGACGATTGATACGATGTTAGACAAAGCAGTAAATCAGGTAGGCAAGCTATAAGAGAGGTGTTTGAATTATGATGAGAGCTTTATGGAGTGCGGCATCGGGAATGATCGCACAGCAGACGAATGTAGATACAATATCTAATAATATTGCAAATGTAAATACAACAGGCTATAAGACAGAAAAGACAGAATTCAAATCCCTGCTGTACCAAAATTTACAGGCGAGAACAACAACAGCAAACGGCGAGAACAAACCGATACCGGCACAGGTAGGCTTAGGTACGCGTGTTGCATCTAATACCTCCATGTTTACACAGGGAGCAATGTTAGCAAGTGAAAGTGATACGGCATTTGCGATCGACGGCGAAGGCTTCTTTGCAGTTCGTGGAGCAGATGGTAATACATACTATACAAGAAACGGTAATTTTACCTGGAGCATCGGAAATGACGGAGTTATTCTGACGAACTCTGACGGATATCCGGTTTTAGACTCCCGAGGAAATATGATCCGTATACCGGATGGCGTGGCAGCGGAAAAAGTTTCCGTAACTTCACAGGGACAGTTCTATTACAGAAATGCACAGGGAAATCCGGTGGATATGAACCAGAGTATTGGATTATTCCAGTTTAACAATCCAGGGGGACTTGAAAAATTGCAGGATTCCTTATTGAGAGTTACAGATGCTTCCGGTAATCCAATGAATGAGGCAACGACAGCCGGACTGGACAGATCAAATGTGCGTCAGGGCTACTTAGAGGGGTCCAATGTTCAGGTTGCAGATGAAATGGTAAACCTGATCATTGCACAGAGAGCCTATGAATTGAATTCTAAGGCAATACAGGCATCTGATGATATGCTTTCACAGGCAAATCAGTTGAGAAGATAATAAGGAGGAAGCGGTATGAGTGGAATTAGCATCAATCCTTATAGCAATCTGTATGAACAGACAGCAACATCGGCTCAGAATGCTTCGGCAAGCCGTTTGAATGATACCATTTCCGGAGATCTTTCCAGTGCTTCCGATGAAGAACTGATGGATGTCTGCAAAGATTTTGAAGCATATTTTGTAGAGCAGGTTATGAAGGAAATGAAAAAAATGATTCCTGAGGATGACAACAAAGACCAGTCAATGGGACAATTAAAAGACTACTTTGAAGACCAGATGATGCAGGAGTATGCAGATAAGATAGTAGATCAGGGAGATTTTGGAATTGCACAGACGCTGTATGAACAGATGAAGCGCAATTATAACTTATAAGAATAGCAAAGACAAGAGTAAGGCTGTCCTAGGACAGCCTTGTTTATTGTTTGAAAACGATATTCAATATATACGATAGTAACAACTGTACGGAGGAAAATGCAGACCATGGAAGAACTGACAGGTTATGTAGAACACATCGTGTTCAGAAATGCAGAAAATGGATATACGGTTATGAACTTTGCAGGCGAGGAAGATGAAATGACCTGTGTGGGTACATTTTCCGTGATCAGTGAGGGAATGTACCTGAAATTGCGGGGAGAGTATGTGGATCATCCGACCTATGGGGTACAGATGAAAGTGGAATCCTTTGAGGAACAGGCACCTGAGGATATACAATCCATAGAGCGTTATCTTGGTTCCGGGGCGATTAAAGGAATCGGAGCGGCGTTAGCAGCCAGAATTGTACGGAGATTTAAAGAGGATACCTTTCGGATCATTGAGGAAGAACCGGAACGTTTAGCAGAGATCAAAGGGATCAGCGAGAGAAAAGCGATGGAGATCTCGAGTCAGGTAGAGGAAAAAAGAGAACTCCGACAGGCAATGATCTTTTTGCAAAAATACGGAATATCCATCAACCTCGCAGTAAAGATTTACCATAAATATGGATCGGAAATATATTCTATATTACAGGAAAATCCATATCGGCTCGCAGATGACATTCAGGGAGTCGGATTTAAAATTGCAGATGAGATCGCATCAAGAGTAGGGATCCGGACGGATTCGGATTTCAGGATCCGAAGTGGGATACAGTATGCATTACAGCAGGCATCCGGAGAGGGACATACCTATCTGCCAAAGGAAGAACTGACAAAGCGGACGGCAAGACTGTTAGAGATCGAGCCGGAATATATAGAAAAACACTATATGGATCTTGCAATGGAGCGAAAGATCATCTTAAAAGAAACAAACGGAATGGTCAAAGTGTTTGCGTCATCCTATTATCTGATGGAAGCAAATACAGCAGCAATGTTGGCGGAACTGGACATTCGTTATGATGTTCCGGTACGGGAGATGGAGGACCGGATCCGGCGGATCGAGGACAGCAGCGGTATGGAACTGGATGAGCTGCAAAAACAGGCAGTGCAGGAGGCAGTGCAAAATGGACTGTTTGTATTGACCGGTGGACCCGGAACCGGAAAGACCACTACGATTAATACCATTATCCGATACTTTGAACTGGAAGGAATGGATATCTATTTAGCGGCACCGACAGGCAGGGCAGCAAAACGGATGAGTGAGACCAGCGGATATGAAGCAAAGACGATCCACAGAATGTTAGAATTAAACGGCGGAGTAGAAGAAACGGCAGGCTTTGAGCGAAACGAATCCAACCCGTTAGGGGCTGACGTAGTGATCGTGGATGAGATGTCCATGGTGGATATCAGTCTGATGCACTCTTTATTAAAGGCGATCGTTCCGGGGACAAGGCTGATCTTAGTCGGAGATGCCAATCAGCTTCCGAGTGTCGGACCTGGCAGCGTACTTCGTGACATCATAGAGAGCGGGAAATATCAGGTCGTGCGTCTGAATAAAATTTTCCGTCAGGCAAGCCAGAGTGACATTGTAGTAAACGCACATAAGATCAATGAAGGAAAAGAAGTCATACTGGATAATAAAAGCAGGGATTTCTTTTTCCTGAAACGCTATGATGCAGACGTTATCATCAGCGTAGTGATACAGCTGATCAAGCAAAAACTGCCCAAATATGTAGATGCAAAACCGTTCGATATCCAGGTACTGACACCGATGCGGAAAGGACTGCTGGGCGTGGAGCGTTTAAATCACATTTTGCAGCAGTACCTAAACCCGAAGGATACAAAAAAAGCAGAGCATGAAGTAGGAGACCGGATCTTCCGTGAAGGCGACAAAGTCATGCAGATCAAAAATAACTATCAGTTAGAGTGGGAAGTCAGAAGTAAATATGGACTTGCGATCGACAAAGGCTTAGGCGTTTTTAACGGAGATATGGGAATCGTGCGTCAGATCAATGATTTTGCACAGACGGTGACCGTGGAATTTGAAGAAGGGAAAATGGTGGAATATGCATATAAGGGACTGGATGAGCTGGAACTTGCCTATGCCATCACGATCCATAAATCGCAGGGAAGCGAATATCCGGCGGTTGTCATACCGCTTTTGCACGGACCTAAAATGCTGATGAACCGGAATCTGCTCTATACCGCAGTGACTAGAGCGAGAAAGTGCGTGACCTTAGTGGGCGATGAGACGGTTTTTGAACAGATGGAGCACAATGTAACCGAGCAGGTGCGCTACAGCGGGCTGATTGACAGAATCTGGGAGCAGGGTGCATAGCAAGAGAGTCTTGATAAATCCGTGAAAAAATGGTATAATACACTCGTTTAGTGCTTTGACGCGTTGACGTGAAAAAAATACATTGGAGGAAACGAACATGAAAAAGGTGATTGCATTGTTACTTGCAATGTCCATGACCGTCGCAGCATTCACAGGCTGTACAGCAGGACAGAAAGCAAGTGAAGAAAAGAAAACAGAAACAGCAGATAAGACATCGGATAAAAAAGAGGATGGGGACAAAGTATACCACATCGGTATTATCCAGTTAGTTGAGCATCAGGCTTTAGACGCTGCAACGGAAGGTTTCCAGAAAGCGTTAAAAGAAAAACTTGGTGATAAGGTAGAGTTTGACGTACAGAATGCACAGGGAGAAGAGACCAACTGTGCGACCATTGCCACAAAATTTGTAAACAGCAATGTGGATCTGATCATGGCAAACGCAACACAGGCAGTAATTTCATCTGCAACAGCAACTTCAGATATCCCGATCGTCGGAACTTCCGTAACAGATTATGTGACAACAGGAACCGTAAAGAGCAATGACGCTCCTGGCGGAAACGTGACGGGAACATCCGACCTTGCACCGATTGACCAGCAGGTGGAACTGCTTCAGAAACTGCTCCCGGATGCAAAGAATGTAGGAATTCTTTATTGTTCCGCAGAGGCAAACTCTGTATATCAGGCAGAGCAGGCACAGAAGTACTTAGAAAAAGCAGGAATTAATGTCAAGACATATACAGCAGCGGATTCTAATGACATTCAGCAGGTTGTTACAAAAGCGGCAGATGAAAATGATGCAATATACATCCCGACAGATAATACCATCGCATCTAACATGGAAATTGTAAAGAATGTTACCGTTCCGGCAAAAGTTCCGGTAATTGCAGGCGAAGAAAACATGTGTTCTGCTGGCGGACTTGCAACGTTAAGTATCTCTTATGAGAGCATCGGATACAATGCAGGTTTAATGGCATATGACATTTTAGTAAACGGTAAAAATCCTGCAGATATGCCGATCCAGTATGCAGATGACGTAACATTAAAATACAATGCTGATATCGCTTCCGAGCTTGGTATCGAGATTCCGGACGATATGGTAGCAATTGAAAAAGAGGATAAATAATTTATGGTAGCATCATTGATGAGCGCCCTGCCGGGATCTGTAGCCCAGGGATTGATCTGGGGAATTCTGGCAATTGGTGTATATATCACTTATAAAGTTTTAGATTTTGCAGATTTAACCGTAGACGGCAGCCTGGCAACAGGCGGTGCCGTTGCGGTTATGTGTATGTTAAATGGAGCAAATACCTATGTGGCATTGATTCTTGCGTTTCTTGCAGGTATGTTAGCCGGACTTGTGACGGGACTGTTTCATACGGCACTGGGAATCCCACCGATCTTAGCGGGAATCCTGACACAGCTTGGACTCTACTCCATCAATATGAGGATTATGGGAAAGGCAAATCAGGCGATCAGCGTTATGCAGTATGATGTGCTTGTCAGCCTGCGTTATATCCCACATGCCTGTCTGCTTACCACAGGATTCTGTATCGTGATCATTGCATTGCTTTACTGGTTCTTCGGAACAGAGATCGGAGCAAGTGTGCGTGCGACCGGATGTAATCCAAACATGGCAAGAGCACAGGGAATCAATACAAATGCAACAAAAGTGTTAGGACTGGTAATCTCAAACGGATTAGTAGGTCTTGCGGGAGCATTATATGCACAGTACCAGGGTTCCGCTGATATCAACATGGGACGCGGAGCGATCGTAATCGGTCTTGCAGCCGTTATCATCGGAGAAGTTGTTTTTGGAAAAATCTTTCACAACTTTGCGCTTCATATGGTAGCCGTAGTGATCGGTGCGATTATCTATTTCGTAGTAATTGCGATCGTGCTTCAGTTGGGACTTGAGACAACCGACTTAAAACTGTTCTCATCTCTGATCGTAGCATTGTTCCTTGCACTTCCTTATTTGAAGAGTAAATATTTTACTCCGGCAGACAAGAAGGGAGGAAATGGCAATGCTTAAGATACAGGATGTACATAAAACCTTTAATCCAGGAACGATCAATGAGAAAAAAGCGTTGAACGGAGTGAATCTGGTTTTAAATGAAGGCGATTTTGTGACGGTCATCGGAGGAAACGGTGCAGGAAAATCCACTGTTTTAAACATGATCGCAGGTGTTTATCCGGTAGACAGCGGAAGCATCATGATCGATGATATCGATGTAACAAAACTTCCGGAGCACAAACGTGCAAAATATTTAGGCCGCGTATTCCAGGACCCGATGAATGGAACGGCAGCCGATATGAATATTGAGGAAAATCTTGCACTTGCGGCACGCCGTGGAAAACAACGTTTTCTTGGCTGGGGAATTACCGCAAAAGAGAGAGAGGAATATAAAGAACGTCTTGGCTCTTTAGGACTTGGCTTAGAAGATCGTATGACATCGAAAGTAGGACTTTTGTCCGGCGGACAGCGTCAGGCAGTCACACTTTTAATGGCATCCCTCAGAAAACCGAAGCTGTTACTTTTAGATGAGCATACAGCAGCCCTTGACCCGAAGACGGCAAAAAAAGTATTAGAACTGACAGAGGAGATTGTAGCAAAAGACAATCTGACCACTTTAATGATCACGCATAACATGAAAGACGCGATCCGACTGGGCAACCGTCTGATCATGATGCATGAAGGAAAAGTCATTTATGATATCAGCGGAGAGGAAAAGAAAAACCTCAAAGTAGCCGACTTGCTTGCAAAATTTGAAGAAGTAAGCGGAGATGAACTTGCAAATGACAGAATGATATTATCTTAATTTTAAATAAAATTCTGGATATCCTATATCCCCGGCGCTGTATTCTGTGCGACGGGGTTCTGGATACACCGGATTCCGGTGTATGTACCCAATGCAGACCAAAACTGAATTATGTAAAGGAACCTTCCTGTAAGAAATGCGGAAAGCCGATCGGTGATGAACGTGGCGAGTACTGCTATGACTGCAGGGAAGGCAGACATTCCTATGCCCAGGGGAAAAGTGTATGGGTCTATCAGGGGGAAATGAAACAGTCGATCTATCGTTTTAAGGACGGAGGACGCAGAGAGTATGCTGAGTTTTATGCAAAAGAAAGTGCAAGACTCTATGGAGACTGGATCAAAAGAAAGGATATCCAGGCGATCATACCGATACCAATCCACAGACACAAACGCTATAAACGCGGTTACAATCAGGCGGAAGTATATGCGAAAGAGTTAGGAAAACAGTGCGGGCTTCCGGTAGACAGTAAAACCTTAATCCGCGTTGTGGATACACTGCCGCAAAAGACTTTAAGTGACCGGGAAAGGAAAAACAACTTAAAAAAGGCTTTAAAAATAGGTGTAGATGGTGTACAATGGAAAAGAGTATTAGTGGTGGATGATATATACACAACCGGAAGTACGGTAGATGCGGCAGCAGCCGTTTTACGGGAAGCCGGTGTCGAAAAAATATATATTCTTTCAATTACCATTGGAAACGGATATCAGAAGGAGGAATTGGAATGGATGTAAGAAATTGCAGGGGCTGTGGAAGGTTGTTCAATTATTTGCAAGGGCCGCATCTTTGCCCGGCATGCATGCAAAAGTTAGAAGAGAAATTCTCACAGGTAAAAGATTATTTAGAGGATAATCCACATGCAACAATTCCGGAAATAGCCAAAGACAATGAAGTGTCAACAAGACAGATTGAACAGTGGGTCCGTGAGGAACGTCTTTACTTTTCCGATGATTCACCATATGGGATCGGCTGTGAACGATGTGGTAAGATAATCAAGACAGGAAGATTTTGCGATTCATGTCGTAATGATATGGCAAACACATTCCAGAATGCATACCAGAAAAAGGAAGCTCCGAAACCAAAGAGCAGCAGAGTGACCAGCGAAAGAGATAAGATGCGTTACCTCGACAGATAACATAGAGCAAGAGAGAACAGAAGAACTGCCAGAAGTTTTTGGCAGTTCTTTGCTTGTGCTAAAAAACTTTTCATTCATAAAGAGGTATGATATAATGAGCGTAAGCAATGAGCAGTGCCATCCAACAAAAATATAACAGACTTGTGCTTGCACAAAGTCAGTTGTATTTTTGTTGGATGATAGGGCGAATGCCCGTACATCGAAAAAATCTCTGATTTTTGAGATGCACTGCGGCGTGTATGAGCACACAGGCAAACAAAGATATTCAACATATCGGCAGGAAGAGTATGATACATGAAGACAGAGTACGTCAGATGATCAAGCTGGCGGTTTATGATGAAAATAAAAGCATGGGCGAGAAGAAGCCGGCACAGTATTTCAGAAAAGATTATCTGGCATTGGAGATGATCAAAAGCTTCTTTTGCGGAACGATGGCATATGCCATTATCGTGATATTAGGGGCGGTCTATCTGTTGGGTAATGGAGCCGGAGATATCAGCACGGTCAATTTCATTCGTATTCTTATTCTGACTGTAGTCTTATATGCCGTTTTTCTCGGCATATATCTTGTTTTAACCTATTCCATTTACAGTGCAAGGTATGAAAAAGGACGGAAAGCGTCCAGAGAGTATTACCATACGTTAAAAAGAGTAAATGAGATGTACCGGCAGGAGGATACTGCCAAGACACCGGAGGAATGGCTATGACAAAATGGATTGAGCTTAGAGAAAAGATCCGGAAAATTTATGGAAAGCATAATCGTCTGATCCTTGCAGTCGTAAAGTTTATTCTGGCACTTTTTCTGTTTTTACTGATAAATCACTATGTGGGCTATATGGAAAAACTGCATCATGTCTATATTGCAGTGGCACTGGCACTGATCTGTGCAATGCTTCCGGTCAATATGACCGTGTTGCTTGCAGCGGTGTTTACGGTTGTGCATCTCTATGCACTTTCGATGGAAGTTGCAGTGACAGCACTTTTGATATTCCTGTTGATGTTTTTTCTGTATTTTCGGTTTTCACCGAAAAACGGATATGAAGTGGTGCTGATGCCGATCACGTTTGTCTGTCGGATTCCATATGCGGTACCGGTAGCGAATGGACTCATTGGAGAACCGTCTTCGATGATCTCTGTCATATTCGGAACCATTTTCTATTATTTTTTAAATGGAATACACAATAATGCATCACTCTTAAAAGGCGTGCAGGGTGGTGAGAGTGCAGATAATAAATTTGTGGTATCTCTCAATCAGGTATTGGCAAATAAAGAGATGTATCTGGTCATTCTCGCATTCTGCCTTGCAGTCATCGTGGTTTACAATATCAGACGAAGAGCCGTGGAATATGCCTGGAGTATAGCGATCGGAGCAGGAATTTTAACGGAATTCATTGTGCTCTGTGTCGGCTATCTGGTGCTTGGGATTTCAGGAAGGATCCTGTGGCTGGTGTTCGGTTCGATCTTATCGACCGGGATTGGATTTTTAATTGAATTTTTATGTTTTAATCTGGATTACAGCCGGACGGAAAAAGTACAGTTTGAAGATGATGAATACTACTATTATGTCAAAGCGGTTCCGAAAGTAAATCTTTCTTCGAAAGAGAAGCAGATCAAAAAGATTTCGGGTAAGAAAAATGCAAAACGCAGCGGGGAACGGATTACGAAAAAGCAGCTCGCCAAAGAGCTGGATATTCAGGAAGATATGTTAGATTAAGGATAGATTAAGAATAGTCTAAGAAAGAGGACACAAATCATTCATAAATTTTCCATAGTATAGAAAACAATGTTTAGAAAGGAAGTGAGCTGGGTGCAGAACCTGATAGCAGTGTTTGCTGCATTTTGGGACAAATATATGTTTTGGATCAATCGTCCGAATGTGACAGTTACAGATATTGTAGAGATCCTCATTATCGCATTTTTACTGTATCATATCCTGGTATGGTTTAAGACAACCAGAGCATGGACACTGTTCAAGGGAATCCTTGTGATTCTGGTCTTTATTTTGTTGGCAGCAATTTTCCAGATGAATACGATACTCTGGATTGCGGATAAGACGATCAATGTGGGAATTATCGCAATCTTAGTTATTTTTCAGCCGGAAATGCGAAAAGCACTTGAACAGTTAGGAAGAAAGCGTTTTATTTCGACATTGTTTTCTTTTGACAATGGAAAAAATACAGTGGAGCGTTATAGCGAGCGTACCGTAAACGAGATGGTAAAAGCATGTTATGAGATGGGTAAGGTAAAGACAGGAGCCCTGATCGTTATCGAGAACGATGTCCAGCTTGGCGAATATGAGCGAACCGGAATTGAGTTAGATTCCATTCTTTCAAGCCAGCTTTTGATCAATATTTTTGAAAAAAACACACCATTGCACGATGGTGCGATTATTGTACGGGGAAATCGTGTGGTAGCAGCAACCTGTTATCTGCCGCTTTCCGATAACCTTGCACTGAGCAAAGATTTAGGAACAAGACATCGTGCAGCAGTGGGAATCAGTGAAGTCAGTGATTCTATGACGATCGTAGTATCGGAAGAGACCGGTAAAGTGTCCCTGGCAGTAGAAGGAGAACTCTATCGAAACATAGATGAGGAATTTTTGAAGAAAAAACTTTCCGAAGGACATCTGAAAAATGTGGAAAACGGAAAGCTCATAGATTGGAAGAGGAGGTTGCAGAATGTTAAAAAAGCTAAAGAACCTTCTGACAAATAATATCGGTTTGAAATTTTTATCCGTTTTATTTGCGATGATCTTATGGCTGGTAGTGGTCAATATTGATGATCCGGATAAGACATCGACTTTTACTACCAATATTACGATCGCGAACGAAAATGCGATCGCAGATATGGGAAAAAGCTATTCCATTATCAATGACAGTGGAACCGTAACTTTCCGGGTAACGGCAAAACGTTCAATTATCGAGCGTCTGACGAATTCCGATTTTAAGGCAACGGCAGATATGGAAAATATCGAACTGCATGATGACGGAACTGCCATTGTACCGATCGATATCAGTGCAGTACGCTATAGCAGCCAGTTAGATATTGACAGAAAGAAGAAAAATTTAGAGCTTGCAGTAGAAGATTTACAGAGTAATCAGTTCAAGATCACAGCAGAGGCAACCGGAACCCCTGCGGAGGGAAGTGCGGTAGGCGAATTGAAGGTTTCTCCGGATGTGCTTACAATCTCCGGTCCGGCATCTGTCGTGTCACAGATCAGTAAGGTACAGGCAGTGATCGATGTCAGCGAGAAGTTTTCGGATGTTGAAGACAATGTGGTGCCGGTAGTATATGATGCATCGGGCAATACGCTTGATACGTCTAAGTTAACCTTTAGTCAGGATACGGTACAGATCTCAGCACAGATTTTAAGTGTCAAAGAAATTCCGATCAACTGCGAGACCGGTGGACAGTTAGAGAGCGGATATCAGCAGATCAGCGTAGACTGTGAGCCGAAAAAGATCAAAGTCATGGGAACGGCAGAGAAATTAAATAAGATCACCATGATCACAATCCCGGGTGAAGCACTGGATATTTCGGGTGCAAAAGAAACACTGACAAAGGATATTGATATCAGTACCTATCTGCCGGATGGTGTCACATTAGTAGACAGTTCCCAGGCAAAAGTAAAGGTAACGATCGCGATTGAGCAGACCGAGACAAAGAACTTTAATGTCCCTGTGAAAAATATAAAAATCTTTAATTTATCGGATGACTGTAGCATAGAATATCAGGGTGACAAAATACCGGTTACTTTAAAAGGTTATACGTCAGATTTAGAATCACTTTCGGCAGAGGATGTCATGTTATCCGTTGATGCATCAGGTGTACAGCCGGGAACGAATACACTTCCGCTGACACTGAACCTTGGAAGCGGCTATACATTAGTTGAGGATTCTGTGGTGACCATCAATGTGGTAGATCAGAGCGAAAAGCAGCAGGATACCAATACGGACAGTGAGAGTAAGAAAGATAATAATAAAGAATACAGCAAGAAGAAAGAACAGAGTCAAGAATAGAAGAATACGGATATCAGGAGGAGTCTTATCATGGCTAGAATGTTTGGAACAGATGGTGTAAGAGGCGTTGCGGGTTCAGAACTCACAATCGAACTTGCCATGAAGTTAGGGCAGGCAGGTGCTTATGTCCTGACAAAAGAAAAAAGCCATCAGCCAACAATTATTGTGGGATGTGACACCAGAATTTCCGGCGGAATGTTAGCAAATGCCTTAATGGCAGGTATCTGCTCGGTAGGAGCAAATGCCGTTTATGCAGGAGTGCTGCCGACCCCGGCAGTTGCATATCTGACCAGAAAACATAAGGTGGACGCAGGAGTAGTGATCTCTGCTTCCCACAACCCGATGGAGTTTAACGGGATTAAATTTTTTAACGGGGAAGGATATAAGCTATCGGATGCATTAGAAGATGAGATCGAAGAGCTGATCAAAAACGAAATGAAGGACGTTACCATGCCGATCGGTTCCGGTGTCGGACGTGTGGAGTATCGTTTTGACATGCGAGAAGAATATGTGGATTTTATTGAAAAATGTGTGCCGGTAGATTTAAAGGACATGAAGATCGTAGTGGATTGTGCCGAGGGTGCTTCCCATTATACTTCGGTCAAAGTGCTACGGGACTTAGGGGCCGATGTAGTAGCAATCCATACCAGTCCGGATGGAACGAATATCAATGCTAACTGCGGTTCGACACATATGGAAGAGCTGCGGGCAAGAGTCGTTTATGAAAAAGCAGATGTCGGACTGGCGTTTGACGGAGATGCAGACCGAATGCTTGCAGTCGATGAATGTGGCGAGGTTGTGGATGGAGACCAGTTGATGTCCATCTGTGGCAATTACATGAAGCAGAAGGGAACTTTAAAGAAAAATACGATCGTAGCAACCGTGATGAGCAACCTTGGAATGTTCTTAATGGGCGAGCGGGAAGGCATCCATATCGAAAAGACGAAGGTGGGTGACCGTTATGTGCTTGAGAATATGTTAGAAAACGGATATAATATCGGTGGAGAACAATCAGGACATATTATTTTCTTAGATGAAAACACCACAGGCGACGGACTGCTCAGTGCATTACATCTGTTGCAGGTCATGACAGAGACGAAGAAAAAACTCTCAGAGTTAGCTTCGATCATGGAGGTACTTCCACAGGCATTGGTCAATGCAAAGGTGCCAAACCATAAGAAGGAACACTTTGAAGAGTATGCTGAGATTGCCGAGGCTATTGCCGAAGTGGAAGCAAAGTTTGCAGGAGAAGGCAGAGTGCTGATCCGTCCTTCCGGAACAGAGCCTTTAGTAAGGGTTATGATAGAGGGAAAAGACCAGCAGCTGATAGAGAGTGAGGCACAGAAGTTAGCGGAACTGATCAGCAGTATCATGCTGTAAAATATGGGACTATGATGTATAATGTATAGAAAAGAGAGGGGAATACTTTATGGTATCACAAAAAGTAGCAATTAAGAATCCGACAGGATTACATTTAAGACCGGCAGGAGAGTTGTGTAAAGCGGCAATGCAGTATAAATCACTGATCACATTTAAATATGGTGATAACACGGCAAATGCAAAGAGCGTATTAAGCGTTTTAGGTGCCTGCATTAAATCGGGAGACGAGATTGAGTTTGTATGCACGGGCGAGGACGAAGAAGAAGCCTTAAAAGGTGTAGTTGCAGCAGTAGAAAACGGACTTGGCGAGTAAAAAACCAATCAGAATATAAAATATAAGAAAAACGTTAGAGAAAGAAAAGAGGTAAAAAATGAAAGTTGTATTGTTAGCGGGAGGATTTGGAACCAGGATCAGCGAGGAAAGTCATTTAAGACCGAAGCCAATGGTAGAGATTGGAGGAAAACCAATCCTTTGGCACATCATGAAATACTATTCTCATTTTGGTCATAATGAATTTATCATCTGCTGTGGTTACAAACAGCATGTCATCAAAGAGTGGTTTGCAAATTATTATTTACATAACAGCGATATCACGTTTGATTTTACACAGGACAACAAAATGATCGTCCATAACAACGTGGCAGAGCCTTGGAAAGTCACATTGATCGACACAGGACTCAACACAATGACCGGAGGAAGGATCAAACGTATTAAAGATTATGTCAATAATGAGCCATTTATGCTTACTTATGGTGATGGTGTATCAAATGTTGATCTTGATAAACTGGTAGAGTTCCATAAGAGTCACGGTAAGATTGCAACAATGACAGCCGTAAACGTAGGACAGCAGTTCGGCGTACTTGAAATTGATGAGGACGGAACGATCAATAAGTTCCGCGAAAAATCTGATTCCGACGGTGGCGTGATCAATGCAGGATTTATGGTGTTAAACCCGGAAATCTTTGATTACATTGAAGGTGATTCCACAGTGTTTGAAAAACAGCCGTTAGAGACTGTGGCAGCGGAAGGTCAGTTGAAAGCATATATGCATCACGGATTCTGGAAGTGCATGGATACACAGCGTGACAGAGAAAAATTAGAAGAAATGATCGCATCCGGGGAAGCACCTTGGATGGTATGGTAGGAGAAAACAATGGATTTACAGTTTTATAAAGATAAAAAAGTCTTAGTGACAGGACATACCGGATTCAAGGGTTCCTGGCTCTGCCGCATTTTAGTGAATGCAGGGGCAGAAGTGACAGGATATTCTTTAGAGCCGCCGACAGAGCCGAATCTGTTCTCTATGTGTGGTGTGGAAGATCAGATGAATTCCATTATCGGAGACATCCGCGACAGGGAGCATTTAAGCAAAGTATTTGAAGAAGTACAGCCGGAAATCGTACTGCATCTTGCAGCACAGCCGATTGTCCGTGATTCTTATAAAGATCCGGTTTATACATACGAGACAAACGTGATGGGAACCGTTAATATCTGTGAATGTGTGAGACAGAACCCTTGTGTGAAGAGCTTTTTGAATGTTACGACAGACAAGGTATATAAAAATAATGAGTGGGAATGGGGCTATCGTGAGAACGAGCCGTTAGACGGTTATGATCCATATTCGAACAGCAAGTCCTGTTCAGAGCTGGTAACACACAGCTATATCAATTCTTTTTATAATGAGATGGATGTGGCAGTGTCTACGGCAAGAGCCGGAAATGTGATCGGCGGCGGGGATTTTGCAAATGACAGGATCATTCCGGACTGTGTCAGAGCAGCCGAGAAAAAAGAGGACATCATTGTGCGTAACCCACATTCCACAAGACCATATCAGCATGTGTTAGAACCTCTTGCAATGTATCTGACGATAGCGAAAGAGCAGTATGAGGATAAAAAATACGCAGGCTTCTATAACGTGGGACCGGATGACTGTGACTGCGTTACAACAGGAGAACTGGTAGACATCTTCTGTGCAAAGTGGGGCGAAGGCATGAAGTGGGTCAACAAGTTCATGGGAGGCCCTCATGAGGCAAACTTTTTAAAATTGGACTGCTCAAAAGTAAAAACCGTATTTGGCTGGTCCCCAAGATGGCATGTGGAAGAAGCTATTGAAAAGACTGTAGAGTGGTCAAAGGTTTACTTTGCAAAGGGAGACATCCCGAAATGTATGGACGAACAGATTAATGAGTTCTTTGGAGGAAAATAAGAATGTTTGAAAATAAGACAGAACAGCAGGCAAAAGAAGAAATTTTAAAAATGGTAGAGGAATACTGTAACACCTACCATAATCAGAAAAAAGCATTTCAGGAAGGCGACAGAATTCCTTATGCATCCCGTGTATATGACAGTGCAGAGATGGTAAATCTTGTAGACAGTTCTTTAGAGTTCTGGTTAACAGCAGGAAGATATACCGCACAGTTTGAAAAAGCATTTGCAGAATATTTAGGAGTAAGATACTGCTCTTTAGTAAACTCCGGTTCTTCTGCAAACTTGAATGCATTTATGGCACTGACATCCCCATTATTAGGCGAGCGTCAGGTAAAACCGGGCGATGAAATGATCACAGTAGCAGCAGGTTTCCCTACAACGGTAACACCGGCGATCCAGTACGGTGTTGTTCCGGTATTCGTAGACGTAACCATCCCACAGTACAACATCGATGTTACACAGTTAGAAGCTGCATTATCCGATAAGACAAAAGTAGTTATGGCAGCTCATACATTAGGAAATCCGTTTGATCTATCCGCAGTTAAGACATTTTGTGACAAGCACAATCTCTGGCTGATCGAGGACAACTGTGATGCACTTGGTTCTAAATATGTGATCGATGGAGAAGAGAAATTCACAGGAACCATTGGTGATATCGGAACTTCCAGTTTTTATCCGCCACATCATATGACCATGGGCGAAGGTGGAGCCGTTTATACCAATGATCCGTTATTAAATAAATGTATCCGTTCTATGAGAGACTGGGGACGTGACTGCGTATGTGCATCCGGACAGGACAACCTTTGCGGACATCGTTTTGACAAACAGTATGGCGAACTTCCGTTAGGATATGACCACAAATATGTATATTCACATTTTGGATATAACTTAAAGGCAACCGATATGCAGGCAGCAGTCGGATGTGCACAGATTGTTAAATTCCCGAAATTCGTGGAGAGGAGAAGAGAGAATTTTGACCGCTTAAAAGCAGGTCTTGCAGGAACAGAGGACAAGCTGATTCTTCCGGTACCATGCGAAAATTCCCGTCCGAGCTGGTTTGGATTTTTAATTACCTGCAAAGAGGGCGTAGACAGAAATAAGGTTGTACAGTATGTGGAAAATCATGGAGTACAGACCCGTATGCTTTTTGCCGGAAACCTGACAAAGCATCCATGCTTTGACCAGATGAGAGCAACCGGAGAGGGCTATCGTATTGTCGGAGAACTGACCAATACAGACAGAATTATGAATGACACATTCTGGGTAGGCGTATATCCGGGAATGACTGATGAAATGATTGATTATATGGCAAAGACCATTAAAGAGGCTGTAGATCAGTAGTAAGGAGATAGATTTATGGGAGAAATCAAGTTATTGGATTGCACGCTGCGTGACGGCGGTTATGTAAATGACTGGAAATTTGGACACAACAATCTTGTCAGCGTATTTGAGCGTATGGTAGATGCAAACATTGATATCATTGAGATTGGTTTTCTAGATGACAGAAGACCATTCGATATTAACAGAAGCATCATGCCGGATACTGACAGTGTAGAGAAGATTTATGGAGGACTTGACAGAAAACAGGCAATGGTGGTCGGAATGATTGACTATGGTACCTGTAAGCTGGAAAATATCAAGCCTTGCAGTGAGAGCTTTTTAGACGGTATCCGTGTGATCTTTAAAAAGCATTTAAGAAAAGATGCACTGGCTTATTGTGCTGAATTAAAAAAACTTGGTTATAAGGTTTTTGCACAGCTGGTATCTGTGACTACCTACGAAGATGATGAAATGATGGATTTAATCCGTCTTGCCAATGAAGTGAAACCGTATGCGGTTTCTATGGTAGATACTTACGGCTTGATGCATCAGGAGAATTTAAAGCATTATTTTGATTTGTTAAATGAACACTTAGCACCTGAGATCGGGATCGGATATCATGGTCATAACAATTTTCAGATGGGTTATGCGAACTGTATCGAGATGGCATCCCAGAAGACAGACCGTGAGATGTTAGTAGACGGAAGTATTTACGGTATGGGAAAAAGTGCCGGAAATGCACCAATCGAGTTAGTGGCAATGCATTTAAATGACTGCTTTGGAAAAGATTACCATATCAGCCAGATTTTAGAAGCAATCGATGCGAATATCATGGATTTCTATAAGCCCGCAACCTGGGGGTACAATATGTTCTTCTTCATTGCGGCATTGAACAACTGCCATCCGAACTATGTTTCGGATCTGATGAATAAGAGAACCCTTTCCGTAAAGGCAATTAATCAGATCCTTGGAAAATTAGAGGGCGATAAGAAGCTTTTATACGATAAGAACTATTTAGAGAACCTCTATTTAGAATATCAGAATGTCGATGTGGATGATACGGCAGACATGGCAGAGCTGACAAAAGCATTTGCCGGAAGAAATGTGCTGCTCTTAGGACCGGGAATGAATGTGGAAAAACAGAAAGACCGTATTGAGTCCTATGTAAAAGAAAACGATCCGATCATCGTATCGATCAACTTCGTATCTGAATTGTTTAAACCGGATTATATTTTTCTCAGTAATGCGAAGCGTTATGTGCAGTTAGCAACCGAGCTGCTGCAAAAAGGCGACGAATTTAAAGTGATCGCAACGTCAAATGTAACAAAGACGAGCGGAAAATTTGACTATACCTTAAAATATGCAACACTCTTAGATGAGGATGCAGAGATCATCGACAATTCCTTTATCATGCTGTTGAAGGTCATGATCCGCCTTGGCGTAAAGAAAGTTGCATTGGGCGGCTTTGATGGATATATGGGGGATCGAAGAAAGAATTATGTGAACCCGAACATGGAATATAAATTCAGCAAAAAACAGGCAGAATCTTTAAATGAGTATGTCTGCACAGTATTAAAGACATTGTCAGATGAGCTGGAGATGGAGTTTATTACAGACTCATTGTATGCAGAGTAGTGAGGAGATAAGCAAATGAAAGTGAAAGTATCAGATTATATCGCAGATTTTCTTGTGGATAACGGAATTGATACGATGTTTATGATTACCGGTGGCGGAGCCATGCATTTAGATGACAGCTTTGGCCATAAGGAAGGGCTGCATTGTGTATTTAACCACAATGAGCAGGGATGTTCTGTTGCGGCAGAAGGTTATACCAGACTGACCAACAAATTAGCCGCAGTCTGCGTTACCAGCGGTCCGGGAGGAACGAATGCATTGACCGGTGTATTGGGCGGATGGTTAGATTCCATTCCTATGTTCATCGTGTCCGGCCAGGTAAAAAGAGAGACGACGACATGGTCTACCGATGTTCCGGTACGTCAGTTAGGCGATCAGGAATATCAGATCGTGGAAAGTGTTAAACCAATGACAAAATATGCACATATGATCGTAGAAGCAAACGAGATCGCATATCATTTAGAAAAGGCATTATACTTAAGCAAAGCAGGCAGAGGCGGCCCTGTGTGGTTAGATGTGCCGTTAGATATCCAGGCAGCCATCGTAGATACTGATGACCTGAAACATTTTGACAAATCCGAATGTGCCGAAGAGATTCCGCCAAAGGTAGAAGCATCTACCGCTGTGGAGATTTTAGAAAAGATCAAAGCAGCAAAACGTCCGCTGATCTTAGCAGGTACGGGAATCCGTCTTGGCGATGCACACAAGGAATTTATTGAAGTTATCGAAAAATTAAATATACCTGTAGTAACTGCATGGAATGCCCATGATGTCTTATGGGATGCACATCCGTTATTTGTCGGAAGACCAAGCACCGTTGGAACACGCGGTGGTAACTTTGCGGTAGAAAATGCAGATCTGGTACTGACCTTAGGATGCCGTCTGAACATCCGACAGATCAGTTACAACTATAAAGACTGGGCGAAAAAGGCATTTAAGATCGTTGTAGATATTGATAAAAACGAATTGAACAAGCCGACCATTTTCCCGGATATGAAAGTACATGCCGATGTCAAAGATTTATTACAGGAATTGTTAAAGGCAGATGTTTCCGTGGAAAATGAGGAGCATCAAAAATGGTTAGAGTTCTGCCAGGCAACCAATAAAAAATACCCGGCAGTATTACCGGAATATTATGAGAAGAAATCTCCGGTAAATCCATATGTCTTTATGAAAAAACTTTTTGAAGGATTAGAAGAGAACGATATCGTTGTAACCGGAAACGGAAGTGCCTGTGTAGTTTCTTTCCAGGCAGCAGAGATCAAAAAAGGTCAGAGACTCTTTACCAATTCCGGATGTGCCAGCATGGGCTATGGACTGCCGGCAGCATTAGGTGCCTGCATTGCAGAAGGAGAAAAGAGAGTCATCTGTTTAGACGGAGATGGAAGTCTGATGATGAACCTTCAGGAACTGCAGACGATCCGCTACAACAACTGCAATATGAAACTGTTTGTACTGAATAACAACGGTTATCATTCAATCCGCCAGACACAGAACAATCTGTTTAAAAACGGACTGGTCGGAGTCTGCGACGGCAATGGTGTGAACTTCCCACCGTTTGACAAACTGGCAGATACATTCGGTTTCAAATATTTCAAGATTGATTCTTTGGACGGTATCGAAGAGAAATTACAGGAGGTTCTGAATACGGACGGTCCTGTACTGTGTGAGGCAATTTTAGATGAGGCACAGAATTTTGCACCGAAGTTATCCTCTAAGGTGCTGCCGGATGGTAAGATCGTATCACCGCCAATTGATGATATGTTCCCATTCTTAGACAGGGCGGAGTATCAGGCAAATAAATTACAGTAGTGGTTGAGTGAATGAAAAGAGAAAAATTAAAACTGGAATATATTTTTTATATATTGATGGCAATTCTGATAGGTTTGTTCCTGTACTGGTTATTCCATGATGACAAGGGTACACAGTGGAATGTCTTTTTCAGAAAAACGAGTGACTACTTTGCTGATTACATCAACGTACTCCGTTACTCGGCATGGCATGATCCGTATTTCAATGCACTGAACGGACCATCGGAAAAGGGCTATTTTCCATTGACCTATCTGATTTTTTACTGGCTGGCAAAAGCAGTGAATTTTGCAGAGTATCGGGATGATGGCATAGACGTCGGTATGTGGACGACAAATCTGACGATCGCAAACTATGTCATGCTATTGATGATCCTGATCATGTTTATCCAGTTGTTCCAGATGAAAAAAGGAAAACCGGTAACAAAGTGGCTGATGACATTGGCACTGGCATTTTCCGGGATCGCACTGTTTTCCTATGAGCGTGGAAATGTGATTTATCTTGCGGTCATTGGCATGGTGTGTTTTATCGAGCATTACCAGAGTGAAAATAAGGTGCTGCGGGAATGGTCGTTTATCGCACTGGCTTTTGCGGCGGCAATCAAGGGATATCCGGCAATTTTCGGCATCCTTCTGATTTGGGAGAAACGCTGGAAAGAAGCTGTACGTCTGATGATTTACGGATTGCTTTTCTGTTTTGGACCGTTTGCATTGATTGGAAGCGGATTCAGGTATAACATTACACAATGGCTGGTAAACCTCGGTGAAAATGGCGAGAAATATATGTTTACACACAATCCGCGTTTTGGCTATCTGTTCTTTCTGTCACAGATGAAGAGCGGAGATACCAGAGATATGTGGAATGAAGTGTTAAAGATTATTTTTTATATCTTAGCCATCGTAGGAATTATTGTCATTTCCAAACAGAAGACATGGTGGAAAAAGGCGGCGATGTTAGTTTCCATTATTATCTTACTGCCAACCAACAGCGGATTTTACTGTGGATTGTACCTGTTCCCGATCGTAGTTCTCTTTTTCAATGAAGAAGAACACAACTGGCTGGATATTTTATATATGCTTTCAATGATCGTCATACTCAATCCGTTCCAGTTGATGACAAAAAAGGGAGTCAACATTACATTGACAGCGACGAATATTGCAATGTTTGTCTTTGCAGGATTGCTGCTGATCGATAATATCGTGAATTTTATAAGAGTGCTGATAGAACAGCATAAAAATAAAATAAGAATAAAAGGAGCTCTTCCGGATTAGAAGAGCTCCTTTAATTGTGCTACATCGGCAGCAACGGCATCCGGTTCAAAGGCAAGTACATCTTCTTTGGAAGAAAAACCAAAACCGTAGGTCACGCCGACGAATCCAAGACCGATCTCATGTGCACCGATCACATCGTTGTCACTGTCACCCACCAGCACCGCATCCGCAGGATCATCTACACCCAGTGCGTGGATGCAGTTGCGGACAACATCTGCTTTGGAGTATTTTCCGGCGGCATCCGAACCGTGGATCGAATCAAAACAGGAAGCAATGCCGCAATGCTCCAATACACGTTTTGCCATGTCCTCACGCTTGTAGGTTGCAACGCCAAGCTGATAGCCTTTTTCATGCAGATAGAGGAGTAAATCCTTCATGCCCTCATAGGCATGGGCTTTTAACAGATCATCGCCACCGTAATGGGAACGGAAAATATTCATCGCACGCAGGGATTCCTCTTCGCTGATTCCGTAAATCTCCCGTAAACGTCTGTGTACCGGCGGTCCGATAAAACTTCGCATCTGTCCCACATCTAACTTTTCATATCCAAGAGTGTCTATCGTATACTGTACACTGCTGATCACGCCTTCCGAGGTATCCAGCAGCGTGCCGTCTAAGTCAAATAAAATTGCCTTGTACTGTTTCATTTATCTTTGTATCCTCCTGTAATTTATCTAAGGGTATCATAGCGAAATTGTGGGAGTTGGTCAAGGTGTGTGTTTTTTTATGTGACTGTGTTCCTGTCAAATCCCACCCTGACATATGCTGCGTTTTCTATTCCTCGCTTCCGCTGATCCGTCCTCTTTTCCTGCAACTCGTCCTACGGACTCAGACAGGCAGGAAAGAGAGGACTGCTAAGAAGCTCGTCATGACGAAAGCCTCGCAAAATGGTTTCTTATTAATACCACAGCGTTCCCACCTACTACAGTACAGCGGATGAGTCCCCGGTACGGAACATTGTGTGAAAGATTAGAAGTGCTTGGATTCCGACGAAAACAGCAGTTGGCAGACAGGAAGTCTGCCAAAGACCGAGCTGAGCCATGGATGGCGAATCGAGGTCGGCTGCGTCAGGAACCAATATATTATCGTGCGGAATCCGTAGCACTTCTTATCCTTCACACACGTTCCGTACCGGGGACTCACCGCCCTCTCTTTCTTAATTTTATATGAACCCACCCCGAATGACTTGAATTATATGGAAGAATCAAATATAATAATAAAGATTATGGATAATTACGCTTAGTATGACTTCAAGGAGAAACAACATGAAAAAGATAGCGATCATGGGTGCGAGAGGCTTTGTAGGCAAGGCACTGACCGCCCATCTGCAGGACAAATATACAGTATATCCGATTACCCGCGAGCAGTTCAGTCTGTTAGACGAGCAGGCGGTGACGGAGTTTTTTGAGAAAGAAAACATAGATGTGGTATTCCACTGTGCGAACCAGGGCGGTTCGAGAAAGACAGGCTATGACGTAGCAGCACCGGATGTCATCGGCAACAACTTAAAAATGTTTTTCAATATGGAACGCTGTTTAAAAGACGGCATGAAGCTGATCAATTTTGGAAGCGGTGCGCAGTACAACAAGGCAAGAGACCTTGTAAAAGTAAAAGAGGATACGATAGGAACCGTGATCCCGAAAGATGATTATGGATACAGCAAATATGTGATGTCTGAATATTTAGGAGTGCGGGAGTCCTCCAATAAACCGGGAATCATATACAATCCGATCATATTCGGACTGTACGGACAGGGAGAAGATTACACGTTCAAATTCATCTCCAATGCGATCATGAAGAATCTGTTAGAGATGCCGATCGTCATTAATCAGAATGTCGTATTTGACTATCTGTATTTAGGAGATTTTTTAAAGGTCATGGATAAGCTGATCGAAGAGGATGTGCCAAACCGGGAGTTCAACATCACACCGACGGAATCCATTGATCTTTGCAGCATTGTAGAGATCATCAACGAGATCGGAGATTTTAAAAGCGAAGTCACGGTTAAGAATCCGGGACTGAACTATCAGTATACCGCAGATAATACCAGACTTTTGGAAAACATGGGAAATGATTTTGTATTTACTTCCTACAAGGCGGGTATAAAAGAGTTATACGACTATTATAAAGAAAATTTAGACCGGCTCGACACGGAAGCGATCCGAAAAGATGAGCTGTTAAAATATTGTAAGACTAAGGGATAAGAGGATAAAGGAACATGAAAAAAATCAGTGTATTGATTCCTTGTTATAATGAGGAAGAGAATGTAGTACCGATGAGTGAGGCAGTTGCGGATATATTTGCAAAAGAGCTGCCGGAATATGATTATGAACTGGTGTTTATAGACAACGATTCGAAAGATGCGACCAGACCACTCTTGCGTGACATCTGTAAAAAGAATCCGCATGTAAAAGCCATCTTTAATGCAAAAAACTTTGGACAGTTCAATTCGCCGTATTATGGAATCTTACAGACGACAGGAGATTGTACGATTTCCATGTGCTGTGACTTCCAGGACCCGGTAGAGTTGATACCAAAGTATGTCAGAGAGTGGGAAAAAGGTTATAAGATCGTCATAGGAATTAAGACAAGCAGTAAAGAGAACAAGATGATGTATCATCTGCGTAGCCTGTATTATAAGATGATCAAAAAATTCTCAGACGTAGAGCAGATCGAACATTTTACGGGTTCCGGACTTTATGATAAAGATTTTGTACAGGTGCTTCGGGATTTAAAAGACCCAACACCGTTTTTGCGTGGAATCGTAGCCGAACTTGGCTATGAGAGAAAAGAAATACCGTATGAGCAGCCACAGCGAAGAGCGGGAAAGACACATAATAACTTCTTTACGTTATTCGATGCGGCAATGCTTAGTATTACATCCTATACAAAGATCGGACTCCGGCTTTGTACGATCATAGGTGCGATATTCAGTGCGATCGGATTTATCATTGCAATCGTTTATCTGGTCATGAAACTGATCTGGTGGAATCGTTTTGCAGCAGGAATGGCACCGGTTCTGATCGGAATGTTTTTCTTAGGTTCGATCCAGATATTCTTCATCGGATTCTTAGGAGAATACATCTTAAGCATGAATAAGCGGTTGATGAACCGTCCGCTGGTTGTGGAAGAGGAAAGAATTAATTTTGACGCATAGGAGAAAACAATGGAAAATACAGGAGTCAGACTGTGGGAAATCTTAGACAAGATGCTCTATGCAATCTTTATCCGTTTCCTTCATCTGAAATTTTTAGAAAAACGCTGGGATGGATTTATGCAGTTCGTCAAGTTCGGAGTAGTCGGAGTCACGAATACAGTCATTTCCTATACTTTGAATGTACTGGTACTTTTTGCCTGTGCAAAGCTGCATATCTTTGAACGGTATGATTATATTTTGGGAAATACGATCGCATTCCTTCTGAGTGTGCTCTGGTCTTTCTATTGGAACAGCCGTTATGTATTCGGTTTAGAGGAAGGCGAGAAACGCTCCCCGTGGAAAGCGTTGTTAAAGACATATATATCTTATGGTTTTACGGGAATCATATTAAGTAACATACTTTCTTATGTATGGATCCGTGTGTTTGGAATTTCAAAATACCTTGCACCATTGATCAATCTGGTAGTAAGCATCCCGGTCAACTTCCTGATGAACAAGCTCTGGGCATTTAAGGGAGAAAAAACGGAGGCTTAAAGAGGGCAAGCAATGAATAACAGAGAACAATACAAGCGAATGCTGAACTTTTTGGCAAACGCAGTCATTTTATTTTTTCAGGGAATGTGCTTTGCATATATATGGTATGAATATTACAGCAGAGTCATTTTTATGCCGTTCTTTCGCCGTGGTAACTGGGCGGTTGTCGGTATGTATGTCTTAATCCTCTTCTTCTTTACGAGGGTTATGGGCGGTTATAAGGTGGGATATCTTCGGATATCAGATATCTGCCTGTCGCAGTTGTTGGCGATTTTAGCAAGTAATGTGATCGGATATCTGCAGATCTGTATGATCGGCAGGGATTATATGCCGATCGGACCGATCATTATGATCACATGGGCAGAGATCTTGTTTGTCGTACCGTGGGCATATACAGTGCGCTGGCTTTTTGTGCGTCTGTATCCACCGCGGAAAATGCTGATCATTTATGGAAAATATTCACCGGATGATCTGATCAAAAAAGTAAATTCACGAAGAGATAAATACAATATCTGTGGAGCAGAGAGTATTGCGATCGGATATGAAGAACTGACAAAACGTATTCCGGACTATGAAGCAGTTGTGCTTTGTGACCTTCCGGCTCATACAAGAAATAAAATCCTGAAATTCTGTTTTGAGAAGTCCATCCGTATCTATGTAACGCCAAAACTTTCGGACATTATCATTTCAGGTTCCGAATCAATACATCTGTTTGATACGCCGCTTTATCTGTGTCGCAATAACGGATTCAGCATGGATCAGCGGATTTTCAAAAGAGCCATGGATATTATCGGTTCCCTGATCGGAATTATCATCCTGTCACCATTTATGCTTCTGACAGCGGTAGCGATCAAAGCCTATGACAGAGGCCCTGTATTTTTTAAACAGGCAAGACTGACACAGGATGGCAGGGAGTTTGGAATTATCAAATTCCGCAGTATGTGTATAGAATCGGAAAAAAATGGTGCACAGCTTGCGAAAAAGCATGACGACAGGATCACACCGGTCGGCAGACTGATCCGTAAGATCCATTTTGACGAGATACCACAGTTATTTAATATTTTAAAAGGCGATATGTCGATCGTCGGTCCAAGACCGGAGCGGCAGGAGATCGCAAGCCAGTACGAAGAGATCATACCGGAATTCCGCTATCGTTTGAAAGTAAAAGCGGGACTGACCGGATATGCACAGGTGTATGGAAAATACAATACGACACCATATGATAAATTAAAGTTAGACATGCTGTATATTGAAAACTACAGCTTCTGGCTGGACATCAAGATACTGTTGATGACATTTAAGGTTATCCTGCAAAAAGAAAATTCCGAGGGAATCGATGAAAATCAGATTACAGCCTTAAAGCGGGAGATTGAAAGCAAGACCACAACAAAGTATTAAGAAGGTGTAATATGGGAATATCTGTATTGATGTCTATTTATAAAAAAGAAAAACCGGAATATTTTCGTGAGACGATGGAAAGCATTTTGGCACAGACCAGACAGCCGGAAGAGATCGTGCTGATCGAGGATGGGACACTGACACCGGAATTGGATGCGGTGATCGAAGAATATCAGAAGAGATGTTCGAATCTGAAGGTCTATCCACACAAAGAAAATCAGATGTTAGGCAGGGCACTCGCAGAAGGAGTGACACTCTGCTCCTATGAACTGATCGCAAGAATGGATACCGACGATGTGATGATGCCAAAACGTTTAGAGCAGCAGTATGCGTATATGCAGCAGCATCCTGAAATTTCCGTCTGTGGTGGCTTCATCAGAGAATTTAACGATGAGGGTACCTATGAGAGGATTAAAAGGATGCCGCGTCTGATGGAGGATATCCTTCCTTATGCGAGATACCGCAATCCGTTAAACCACATGACGGTCATGTTCCGGAAACAGGATGTGTTAAATGCCGGTAATTATCGGCATTTTCCTTATTTAGAGGATTATGATCTGTGGAGCAGGATGTTAGCAAAGGGATGTGCTTTTTATAATCTGCCGGAAATCTTAGTCAAAGCGCGTACCAGTGAAGCACTTTACGAAAGAAGAGGCGGTGCGGCTTATTTTCGTCAGTACAGACAACTTCGAAAAGAGCAGCATACACTTGGCCTGACTTCGGGCAAAGAATATGCGACAGGCTGTATTCTTAGCTTTGGAATGACAATGCAGCCGTCCTTTTTAAGAAAACTCACATATCAGAAGGTACTTAGAAAATGAAAATATTGATTGATGCGAGAAGCATGGGAACAAAACCAAGCGGAATCGGAATGTATATCTACAATTTTGCAAAAGAGCTGGTCAAAGAGCCGGATATGGAGATCCATCTGTTATCTGATATTGCAACGAGCAATGAGATGCAGGCGATGGAGCAGGCGGGAGCCATACTTCACTGTTACGGTACACTGGTCGGAAAAAATTTTGGGCTGGTTAAATATTACCGCTATCTGCAAAAAGTGATCCATGAGATCCGGCCGGAGATCTTCTGGGAGGGTAACAGTTTAGTACCGATCAAAGTGACAAATCCTTATGGAAAATTTATGGTCACCGTACATGATCTGTTCCCGCTGACGATGCCGGAGTGTTTTGGAAAAAAATATGAGTATTATTTTCGTTATGGGCTGAAAAACACCCTCAAATATGCCGATACGTTTATCTATAATTCCATGGAAACAAAACGGGATATGGAGCGTATTTTTCCACAGGCAGCAAAAAAAGAGAGCTTTTTATCCTATATCATTATAGACAGGATCGTGCATGGCGAAATTGAGGACAACAATGCATTTCTCTATGTCGGAAATTTAGAAAAACGAAAAGGGACGGATCTCTTATTAGACGGCTATCTGGAATATCTGAAAGCAGGAGGAACCAAGGATTTACGCTTTGCGGGAAAGATCCGTGAGGCGGATATCGAAGAGAAGATCAGACAGGTACAGGAGCAGACTAAAAAAGCAACCTATTTAGGATATCTGACTAAGGAAGACAAAGAGAGAGAATACCGTCAGTGCAGTGCTTTTTTATTTCCGTCAAGGGCAGAAGGATTTGGAATGCCGGTAGTAGAAGTTATGAATTATGACAAACCGGTCATTGCCAGCAATCTGAGTATTTTTCAGGAGCTGATCGGAGATGAGATCAATTATTTTACCATTTCGGATGATAACAAGGAGTCCGCAAAACGGCTTGCAAAGCGGATGTCAGACTACGAACAGCCGACAGAGGGCAGCTATGAGAAGATCATAGAGCGGTATGTGCCGCAGAATTTAGCAAAGAACCTGAGTGCATATTTCAGGCAGCAGGTTACAGAGTAAGAAAAAGAACAGGAAAAAATGAAATGAGTGTATCAAATTTAGTAATAAAAATCACGGATGCTTTAAAACCGGTACTGGTAAAGATCATCCCACAGGAGTATTTAAGCCGGGCAAAGAAAGCATATATGAATCGCAATACAACGAAGTTAAAAGATGCAAAGATCGCGCCTTATAAGCCGGGCAGATATGCCGAGGGAATCAACCTGATCGGAAGTATCCAGGCAGCTTCGGGTTTAGGACAGAGCAGCCGTCTTGTGGCAGCGGAGTTAGAAGCCTCCGGGATGCCGTACAGCATCAAAGAACATCATATTTCCGAACAGTTAAGCATGACAGAGCATGAGTTTGATGCAAAATTTTCGGACGAGCTTCCATACGATATCAATCTTTTGCATATCAATGCACATGAATTTACGGTATCCTATATGCAGCTTGGAAAGCAGGTGTGGGACTATCGGTATAATATCGCATTCTGGCTTTGGGAATTAGAGGAGTTCCCGGCGGAATGGGTGGACTGTATTTCAATCGTAGATGAGATCTGGACACCGGCAGAGTTTGTAAGTAACAGCATTCGCAAGGTGACGGATAAGCCGGTGCATACGATCCCGTATCATGTAACGGCACCGACAGATGACAAATACGACCGTGCGTATTTTGGACTGCCGGAAGACAAATTCCTGTTTCTGATGATGTATGACAACGGAAGCATGATGGAAAGAAAGAATCCGTTAGGTACTTTAGAGGCATTTAAACGTGCATTTGGCAAGGAAAATGACGAGGTCGGTCTGGTTATTAAGATTTCAGGAAATGCCAAAGAAGATATGGAAAAGATCCGTGAATTTTTTGACGGATATACCAATATCTATTTTATGACAGAGATGTTGACGAAGATAGAAGTCAACAGCCTGCTTCGGGATGTGGATGTGTTTGTATCCCTTCATCGTGCCGAAGGATTTGGGCTTGGTATGGCAGAGGCAATGTTGAACGGCACTCCTTGTATCGCGACAAACTGGTCTGCGAATACAGAGTTTATGGATGAAAAATCTGCCTGCATGGTAGATTATCAGTTGATAGAGCTGACGGAGGACATCGGGCCGTTTAAGGCAGGAAACCGCTGGGCAGATGCGGATGTTGCGCAGGCAGCAGAGTACATGAAACGCTTATATGCAGATAAGGCTTTTTATGATATAATAAAGAATAATGCTCTTTCACATATCAACGAGGTGCTGAGTGAGGAACGCATTACAGTTATGATGAGAGAACGCGTGGAGGCGATCCGAAAGGAAGCCAAAGAGGCGTTAAAAAAGAACGAAGAAAAATAACCAGAGGAAGTAAAATGAAAAAAGAGAAACGCAGCAATGCCGTCTTTTACGGTCTGATGGGAATCATGTTGGGATTATTTGTGATTTCCTTAATAGCAACAGATGGAAAAAGTATTTATCAATTTCTGTTTTATGACAGAAAAGATATCTTTATGGATTTTTTCAACAGTATCAATGATTGTTTCAGTGGGGATCCTTATGGAAAGAAATGTATCTATCCGCCGCTGACTTATGTCATTTATACGATCTTCGGCAAATTTCTGCCAATGGATATGGCAAAAAAACACGGAATGTTTGCCGTGCGTGACAGCGCACAGGGCTTAACGGTCTACATGATCTATACACTGATCATTGTAGTGATCATGCTGGCATTGATCTGGAAATTCTTAAAGGGAGACAGGAAAAAGAAATTACAGTTTTCGGTCGTGACTTTAATGAGTATGCCGGTGCTTTATTCGTTTGACAGAGGAAATATCGTATGGTTTTGTATGGCATTTCTGATGGTTTACATTTTTACTTATGACAGCAAAAATAAGATCTTGAGGGAAATCGGTCTGATCTCTTTGGCAATTGCAACTTCGATCAAGATCTATCCGGTGGTATTCGGACTGATGTTAATATTTGATAAGAGATGGGCAGAGGCAAAGAGATGTATTATCTATGGAGTATTGATCTTCTTTGTTCCGTTTTTGTGTTTTGGCGGATTTTCAGAGTTTACAGTATTGTTATCCAACCTGACCAATGCATCGAACTTCCTTGGAAGCATCGGACACGGATACCGTCTGAACTTCTCAAATACGGTATATGGAGTATTTGATGTGTTACAGCGCCGCGGACCGCGGATCGACAAACTGTTACAGTATGCACTCTATGCATTCTATGTGTTCTATCTGCCTTGTATCTTTTTAGCAAGAGAACGCTGGAAAAAAATATTTTTACTGACAGCGGTACTGGTAGGAATGCCACCGTTCAGCTATGCATATTCCATGGTCTTTGTGATCATTCCGTTGATGTTGTTCTTAAACGAGAATAAAGGAAAACCAAGAGATGTTTTCTATGCAGTCTGCTTTGTGTTCTGTATCGCACCGATCGGATACAGCCCGGTTTCTATTTTAGGAGATGCAACCGTGCCGTATGCCTATTCACTGAATGTATTGGTGATGTCACTGGCACTCATGGCATTGACCGGATTTCTTGCATTAGAGACATGGATTACGAGAATTACAGAGGTATTGCTGCCTCGAAGGAGTAAGTAAGCATGATAAAGGATTTAAAGGAATTATATGCATACCGCCAGATGATATTCAGTCTGGTAAAAAAAGATCTGCGTGGCAGATATAAGGGTTCTGTATTGGGATTTATGTGGACATTTATCAATCCGCTGTTACAGATGGGAGTCTATACGCTGGTATTTTCCATTATCTTAAGAAATGATATTGATAAATACTATCTGTTCTTATTCGTGGCATTGGTACCGTGGATTTTCTTCTCGGCATCTTTGACGGGAGGTGCAGACAGTGTCTTAGCCTCTAAGGATATGTTAAAAAAGATATATTTTCCAAGAGAGGTTTTACCGATCTCCTATGTCACGGGAGCTTTTGTCAATATGCTTTTGAGCTTTGTGGTTATTTTCGGAGTGATCATTTTTACCGGACACGGACTGAACCCATTAGCGCTTTTGACGCTTCCGATCATTATGTTAGTGGAATATGTCATGGCACTGGGGATTGCCCTGCTCAGTTCGGCGTTGACCGTATACTTTAGAGACTTGTCCTATATTTTAGGAATCATTGCAATGATATGGCAGTATCTGACTCCGATCATGTACTCCTCAGATTTAGTACCGGACAAGCTGCGTCCGCTGTGGAATCTCAATCCGATGACACCGGTCATTGAGGCATACCGTTCCGTGCTTTATGCAAAGCAGGTGCCACAGCTGTCAACTTTGATCCAGGCAGCAGTGCTGGGTGTGATCGTCTGTGTGATCGGTTATATCAGTTTTAGAAAATTGCAGAAAGGTTTTGCGGAGGAATTGTAGGATGCGCGAAGAAAATGCAATCGAAGTAAAAGATTTAAAAAAACAGTTTAAGGTCTATTATGATAAAGGCAGCCAGTTAAAGGAAAAGATGCTCTTTTGGAAGAGAAACCGCTATGAGAACCGTCAGGTATTAAACGGCATCAGCTTCGAGGTTAAAAAAGGAGAAGCAGTCGGACTGATCGGACACAATGGCTGTGGAAAGAGTACCACCTTAAAGCTGCTGACGAAGATCATCTATCCGACCTCCGGTACTGTGGAGATGCGGGGAAGGGTTTCCAGTCTGATCGAGCTTGGAGCCGGATTTCACCCGGATATGAGCGGAAGAGAGAATATTTATACGAATGCGGCAATTTTCGGCCTTTCCAAACGGGAGATCGAAGAGAGACTTGATACGATCATTGAGTTCTCGGAGTTACAGGCATTTATCGACAATCCGGTGCGTACCTATTCTTCGGGAATGTATATGCGGCTGGCGTTCGCAGTTGCGATCAATGTCAATGCAGATATCCTTCTGATCGATGAAATTTTAGCCGTAGGAGATGCGAATTTTCAGGCGAAATGTTTTGATAAATTAAAAGAGATTAAAGAGCGGGGAACGACAATTATCATCGTATCCCATGCGTTAGGACAGATCGAGCAGATCTGTGACCGGACGATCTGGCTGCAGGACGGACAGATCAAGTTGAGCGGTACACCGCGTGACGTACATCCGAAATACCAAAACTACATGAATGAAATGCGTAAAAAGATGGCAAATGAGAACATGGATGAATTTGTTCCGCCGGAGCCGGAAGAAACAGAGGATGAAAAGCGTTATGGTGATAAACGGGTGGTCATTACCGAGGTAGAGATGCAGAATGCCGAAGGAAAGAAGCAGAGAGCCTTTACCTGCGGTGAACCGATCACGATCCAGGTTCAGTTCCATGTCAATGAGCCGGTAGAAAAAGCCATGATGGGATTTGGGATTTTCCGTCGGGATGGCATGCACTGTTACGGATGCAATACGCATATCGACAACATTGGTGATCTGAGTTTTAAGGAAGATGGAACGGTGCGTATCCGGTTAGAAGAGATGGATTTATTAGAGGGTTCTTATTCGCTGGATTTAGCGATCCAGACCGATTTAGAAGAACCGATTGATTTTTACAGAGAAGTCATGCCGTTTGAATTATACAATTCTAAGAGTGATATCGGAGTTGTGCGGATTCCGCACAGTTGGGAACTAGAAGAAGTGCAGAAGGAGTAGCGGATATGGAAAAACTGGAATTTCGTTCAGAGGCAGAAAAAGAAATCTTTATGCAGCTGATCAGTAAAAAAGAAGCGATTCGTCTTTGTTTTGAACAAAAAGACAGTTCCTATATGGAAAGCGAAGTGCAGAAATTAGATGATATGTTAGATGAATTAGAGCAGCACTATTCACTTGCAATCTATGATCTGCAGGATCCTTCGAGGATGAAACGTCTGTTTGGACGGGTGTTTGGAAAAATCTTTAAAGTGTTTTTCATGGGACCGTTTGCAAAAAAACAGATTGCCTATAACAGACAGGTATTGAACACGCTTCACAACCTTCAGGAGACACAGGAGGGAATTTTAGAAGCTATGGCAAAGATGAAAGAACAACAGGAGGTAAGCGAATGAATATAGGATTTGATTCTGTTGGGATTTTAGGACCTGCAAGCAAGAATCGTGGAATTGGAAATTACACGAAGAGCCAGTTTTTAAAAATGGCAGAGATAGATAAAGAAAACCGGTATTTCTTTTTAAATACCTATGAAGCAGATTTTTCCCTGAGTGAGTTTATGGAGGATGCGTCAAATCTGCATGAAGAGTTTTATTTTTTCGGAAAAGGCAATTTTTTACTGCATGACCGTATCAACTATGAATTAGTCGGAAAAGTCGTAAAGCGTTTTTTAAAGGATAATCAGATCGATGTGTTCTATATGACCTCTCCGTTTGATGAGAATATGACGCTCTACCGTAAGGAATGGTTTGAGGGTGTGACGGTTGTCGCAACGGTATATGATATTATCCCATACATGAGAAAGGATCAGTACTTTCCACGTTTCAGCCGTGCAAAGCAGTACTATGAGATGAGGATCGATATGCTCAAATGGGTGGATCAGATACTGGTCATTTCTGAGAGTGTAAAGCAGGATATGATCAAATACATGAATTTTGCGCCGGAGAAGATCGATGTCATTTGGGGTGCGGTAGATGAAAGATTCAAAGAGATTCCGGTTGCCGATGAAACAGAAAAAGAGATCCGTGAAAAATTCGGTATTACAGATTCCTTTATTATCTGTACGGGGGGTGCAGACGGCAGAAAGAATATAGATGGACTGATCCGTGCCTTTGGAGCAATGCCAAAAGAGTTAAAGGAACAGTATCAGTTAGTCATTGTCTGTAAGCTGTCACAGGAAGCTGTGGATGGCTTTATGAAACTCGCAAAAGATTCTGATGCAGACGGAAGAGTCATCTGTACAAATTTTGTTACGGACGAGGAACTTTTGATCTTATATAATTTAGCGCACCTGACCGCATTCCCATCGAAGTATGAAGGCTTCGGACTTCCGGTTGTGGAATCCTGGGCATGTGGAACTCCGGTTTTAACATCGAATAATTCCAGTCTTGTAGAAGTCGGAGGAGATGGGGCTGTTTTAGTCAACCCAAATGATGTGGCGGATATCACCAGAGGACTGGTACAGGCATTATCGGAGACCGATTTAGAGGAACTTTTGCAAAAGGGAAAGAAACGTTTAGAGCGTTTCCAGTGGAAAGTGGTAGCGGAAGACACCCTGAAGTTCATCCGGGATGCTTATAATAAACGTGAAAAAACAAATCAGGATTTAACAAAAGAAGAAAAGCCGGAAGAAATCTATGCAGACAAGAAGTGGCTGTCAAGACTCTATGCAGAGCGGATCATCGGACAGAAATATACAAGTCTGGAGATATGGCATCTGGCAAGGATGATCGCCTATGCAGACGGTGTGGATAAGGATTAGGAGAAGTTGGGAATGGCAGAAGGTTTCATATTTTTTGCTGCGGTACTGTTGCAGGGGTTCCTGTGTGCAAGACTTTTGCCGCATAAATACAATTATATGGAAAAAGGAATTCTGGCGGGAGCGGCGGAGATAGCAGAAATCGCAGTAGCTGCAAATCTGCTTGCCGTTCTTGGAATGTTCTCTTTATATGCACTGAGTGCAGTATTGTTTGTATCAGCGGGTATTTGTCTGTGGATCGTTTGCAAGAGGGAAAAAGTACAGGAAGCGTCAGGAAAAATGAGCCGGTGGGATGTAGCCGCCGTTGCTCTTTTACTGATTTCATTTTGCCTGTGTTTTTTCTTTCCGACAAAATATATGCCGGCAGGCAGGGACCCGGGAGTCTATCTCATCAACGGTGTGCATATTGCAAAAACCGGTGGGATCACTTATGAGAGCAATGTTTATCTGAATGAGCATTATGAAGAAGTAAAAGACTTATTAAAATTAGACGCACCGGGCTTTTACTCGGAATATGAATATGGAATTTCCAAAGAGCCGGGAAGTGTGGTAACACAGTTCTTACACATGTTTCCAAGTCTGTTAGCCGTAGGTTACCGGGTGGGAGGTTTAGAAGGTCTGGTACGCGTCAATGCTTTTATCAATTTCTTTGCACTGGGTATCATGTATCTTTTGACAAAGCGGATGTTCGGTGAAAAGGCGGCAGGGCTGGCATTGCTTTTTCTGACTGTCAATCCGGCACAGCTTTGGGCTGGAAGGATCACGCAGACAGAGCTGTTAAGCCAGATGCTTCTGTTTCTTGGACTTTACTGGTTTTACGAGGGCTGGGAAACCGAAAAGCTGCGATATGCGGGATATGCGGGACTGTTGTTTGGAATCTCCACCTTTAATCGTATCGATGCCTATATCATTGGTGTCGGCATCCTTGTGATGTGGGGCTACTGTGAATGGTTTGAGGTGAAGAAAAAATACGCGAGAGTGGCAGCAGGACTTTATCTGATACTTGGCGCCGCGGCGTTGGGATATGGTTTTATTTTTTCCTATCCATATTATAAGGTGCATCTGCACAAAGGACTTGCGATGATCGTCGGGATCAATGTGGTGTTAGCGGTATTGGTGCTCCTCGTAGGAGCAATCCTCAGCATGAAAAGGAAAAGCATGCAGAGAAACGCTGTACAGACAGGACAGGAAAGCGACAGCCCTGAAAAGATCCGGGAGTTCGTACAGGGCAGGGGCAGTGTACTGTTATCCGTATTGCTTGGAGTATTGGCATTATTTGCCTATCTCCTGCGTCCGGTACTTTTAAAAAATCATGAAGAGCCGGTCAATCTCTATGCCATGCAGCAGTTCTGCTGGTATGTGACGATCCCGGCAATGATATTGTTGTTTTACGGATTTTACCGGATATTACACAGAAATCAGGAGTGGGAAAAATATCTGCTCTTTTTAACGATCGGATTCAGTAATCTGATCGCCTATATCGTTAGACCATCCATTAGTCCGGATCATATCTGGATGTCACGCAGATGGATTTTTGTCTGCATTCCGTTTGTGCTGATGATGGCGGCATATGGGATCAGCCGGTTGCAGCCAAGCAAACAGGAACGCAGAGGAAGTTCTGTGATACAGGGTGGACTTGCTCTTCTTATCACAGGAATGCTTTTGATCCGGAGTGCAGCATTTTTAACGGAAAAAATGTATGACGGCATGGATAAACAGTATGAGAAGGCGGCAGAGCAGTTAGATGATGATAAAATATATCTGACCACAAATACTTCGTTAGCGGGAAGCTATCGTTTTCTATATGGAAAAAATGTTTTTCTGTTAAAAGATGTGCGTGGTGCATTACGGGAGCATCTGCAGGATCACGAAGTCTATTATATCGGAAATGTCGGAGAACTGGATCTGTTCCATGTACAGGCAGAGGAGTTGTCAGAGCAGATCATTCAGGGAACATTTTTAGAAAAAACAACAGAGCATTTTCCAAGAGCCTTAGATACGGAAGAGATGAACACTTCGGTTTACCGTTTAAGAGCAGCCGATCAGACAGAGATTGAGATCCCGATGTCCCTGTTTACGATCGCAGCGGGAAGTACACGGACCGGAAATGTCATCGAAACAGAAGAAGCCGGTTATGCCTTCTGGGGTCCGTATATGAAGTTAGAAAAGGGCCATTATCGTGTGGTATTTTCTATTGATACGGCAGAAGAGACCAATGGAAAATGTGAGATCGCAATGGGTGGAAACCTGTTAGCAGAAAAAGAAATAGCAGGAAACAAAGAAGTAGAGTTGGAATTTGACGTTGAGGGAGCAGAGGAAGGAATTGAGTTTCGTGTACAGACAGAGGGTGGCAGCCTTCGCTGTGATTCCGTTCATCTCTGGAAACAGGAATAAAGGAGAAGATGATGAATAAGACCTGGATAAAAGAGCATTGGTTAGAAATCCTGCTCTGTGTGGGAATAGTGATACAGATTGGAGCGCTGGCAGTATTTAATCTGACCAGACTGCCGTATGAATCAAATTATGATTCCTCCTGTGCTTATGCACAGATCGTAGAAATGTGGAGACAGAAGCGTATCCTTTTAAAAGACTGGGCATATCAGACCACTTTGGGTATTGATTCGCCGGTTCTTTTAGGAGCATTGTTCTATGGTATTACGAAGAATGCATTTACGGCATTTGGACTTGCAAATATTGTGACCGTGATCGTCTATGCATTCCTGTTCTATGATATTTTAAAACAGGCAGATGTTAAAAAAAATATGCGTTTGCTTGCCGTACTGTTTCTTTTGACACCATACAGCACAGGACAGTTGGGCTATATGCCGATGCTTTTTACCAGTGCAGGTTCTTATGCGTATAAGCTGTTAGTGCCGTTGTTACTGATCGATATCTTAGTACGGATGCACAAAGGACAGGGGATCAGAAAATACTGGTATCTGATCCTGTTTGCAACCTTTTTCGTATTTGATACCGCAGTTTCAAGTGGAGAATATATCCTGCTTTGTGCCGTATTACCGTTGATCGGATATGAAATCCTTCATGTACTGATCGGAAACGATATCAAACAGATTTTTAACAAGAGGCTTGGATTTCTGATCTTAGAATCCGCCATCTATGTAGTGGGGATCAAAGTGGGCAGACGTACCGGAATCATTGAGTCGGTCGGAAGCCAGATGATGCTCACAAAGGCAAAGCATTTCCCGTCGGTGATCGCAAAATGCCTGACCGGAATCTTTCAGTTGTTTGGCGGAATCCCGGACTATGAGGATATTTCGGTAACGCAGACTTACGGACTGATGTATTTATTCCGCTTCTTTTTAGCGGCAGTGATCTTAGCATCATGGATTTATTTGTTAAAACATTTAAAAGAAAATGAAAAATATAAAGAACTTGTTGGGATGATTACCTGCATTTTTGCAGTCAATTTGATCGTATTGATCTTTGCCAATGTCAACTATGCGACAAAGACGTTTGAATACCGTTATCATCTGATCAGCATGATACCGATGATCCTGCTGACCTCCATTGCAGCATCGGACTTATGGGAAAAGAGAAAACTCTTAGAGCAGACCATTGTTCTGGTTACGATCGTTCTTTTATTGTTTGTCAACGTCTATGACTATAAGAACTATATGAGAGACTGCTATAACTATCAGGGTGATATGCAGGGAATCACACTCACGGCAGAGCAGGAGGGAGTTCATCTGATCATTACGATCGGCTCGGAATCCATTTCAATGGGAAGATGTATGCGGAATGTCAACCCAAATGTGGAGATCAGTACCTGGGGCGGTTACAACCATGGAGTCGGCTGGGGAGCAAGTACTTATTATTTTGATAATGCACATTTAAAGACCCCGTATATGGTTCTGATGACCCAAAAGGAATATGAATTGATGCCGAAGCAGATCGCAAAGCAGTTAGAAGAGGTGCAGACATTTGGACTTTTTCAGCTTTACCGGGTCAAAGAAAATGTCTTAGATGGGGATAACACACTCCCACAATCCGGAACCAACAGGGATTTTTGCTATAGTTCAGGATATGAATACTGGGGAAAAATGGAGAGTGACGGAAATGTGCTCTCTTCCGGAAAGAAAGAAACGGTACTGCGCAGTAATAAGAAAAAAATCAAAAGAGATGCAACCTATGATATGATTGTACATTATGAAGTGATTCAGGCGAAAGAGGACAGTGCGGCAGTTTTCCGTGTAAGAAATGCACAGGATGAAATTATTGCAGAACAGGAAATGCCAAGCGATGCAACCGAGATCAGAATCAGGGACGTATCCGTAACACAGAGTATGGAGTGGATTCGATATCGGATCAATGCACAGAAGGGAAGCAAAATTAGAATTAAGAGCATTGAAACCGTTGCACAGTAAATCAGAAGAAGCAGTGAGGTAGGAATATGAAGAAAGACTTAAAGAAGATTGTGATGATAGGACCGGTTTATCCGTATAAAGGAGGAATTGCCCATTATACGGGACTGATGTGTAAGGCATTGCGAAAAAAATATGATGTGACCATGGTATCCTTTCAGATGCAGTATCCGAAGTTTTTATACAAAAAAGAACAGAAGGACTATGATAATCCGCAGTTTGAGGTGCCGGAGACAAAATACTGGATACACACTGCAAATCCGTTTAATATCGTGAAGGCATCCAAATGGATCTTAAAGGAAAAACCGGATCTGGTGATCTTCCCATGGTGGCATCCGTACTTTGCACCGTGTTTCTGGATCATGGAAAAAATGTTGAAAAAGCATACGAAGATCATGTTTTTATGTCATAACGTATTCCCGCATGAGCGTTTCCCAATGGACCGCTTCTTAACGAAAAGGGTATTAGAAAAGGGAGATTACTTTATTGTACAGTCTAAGATGGATGAGTCCGATCTTTATCAGATCAAGAGTGATCCGGTCGTCAAGCTGACACCGCACCCAACCTATAATGCGTTCCGTTTGCAGAATTTAAGCCGCAGTGAATCCAGAGAACTGATCCGGGCATCCAAGGACGAAAAGATATTGTTGTTCTTTGGATTTGTAAGAGAATACAAGGGTTTAAAACATCTGCTCCGCGCCATGCCAAAGATTACAGAGCAGGTGAAAAATCTCCGTTTATTCGTAGTCGGAGACTTCGGAGAGGACAGAGATCAGTATATGGAACTGATCCGTGAGAAGAAGATTGAAGATGCCGTGGAAGTGGTAGAGGGTTATATCCCGGATAAAGAGGTAGAAAAATACTTTGCTGCCTGTGATCTGGTAGTGCTTCCATATGAGTCAGCGACACAGAGTGGGATCGTACAGATTGCTTACGGATTCCGGAAACCTGTTTTGGTAACCAATGTCGGAGGACTGCCGGACGTTGTAACCGACGGTAAGACCGGATATGTGGTAGAGAGCAAGAATCCGGAACAGATCGCAGACGCAGTCATCCGCTATTTTAAAGAAGAAAAAGAAGAAGAATTTGCACAGAACGTAAAAGCAGAAGAATACAAGTATTCCTGGGACAGAATGACGGAGGTCGTAGAAGAATTATGGGCAAGATAGCAGAAGATGAAAAAGTAGACTTTGTCATTCTCTGGGTAGACGGAAATGACCCTGAGTGGCAGGCGAGTAAAGCGAAATACACCGCCGATAAAGGACAGGATGCTTCCGCAAACCGTTATCGGGAATGGGAGAACTTAAAGTACTGGTTTCGCGGAGTGGAAAAATTTGCACCGTGGGTCAACAACGTCTATTTTGTAACCTGTGGTCATTATCCGAAGTGGCTGAACTTAGAGCATCCGAAGCTGCGTTTTGTCAAGCATGAGGATTTTATCCCAAAGGAATGTCTGCCGACGTTCAGTTCCCGTCCGATCGACATGAACCTGCACCGGATCGAGGAGTTAAGTGAACATTTCGTCTATTTTAATGACGATATGTTTCTGATCGACAAGGTGGAAAAGACGGACTTTTTCAGAAATGGAAAGCCGTGTGACATGTTATGCGAATATCCGCTGGGATTTTCCGGAAAAACCTATGTATTTTCACATACGATGGTCAACAACATGAACCTGATGGGTAAATACTTTAAACGGAAACAGATCAAAAAGGATTTAAAGAAGAAAATGTTAAGTCCTAAATACGGGAAATATGCCATCTACAACCTGATCATGTATATGCTGCCGTTCCCAAACCTGATCGGAGTCTTAAGCCATCATCTTCCGATGGCAAACTTAAAGTCCACCTATCAGGAGTTCTGGGAAAAAGAGCCGGAAATCTTAAATGAGACGATTTCCCACAGATTCCGTTCCATTTCGGATGTCAATCAGTTTGTATTCCGCTACTGGAACCTGTTCCGCGGTAATTTTGAACCGTTTAATGTGTTAAAGTTAGGAAAGATGTATGCCGTCGGTGCAGACAATCGGGAATTGTATGATACGATCCGCAACCAGAAAAAACGGATGATCTGCATTAACGATACCTGTACTCAGGAAGAATTTGAAGAGGCAAAACCAAAGGTGATCGAATGCTTTGAGCATATCCTTCCGGAAAAATCATCCTTTGAATTATAAAAAGAGCATTGAGGCGAAAGCATGAGCAGTATTAAGAAAAATTTTTCATATAATCTGGTATATCAGATATTAAATCTTGTTATTTTGCTGGTAACATCCCCCTATATCGCAAGGGTACTCGGACCGGATAAGAGCGGAATCTATTCCTACACCTATTCGGTAGCGAATTTTTTCCTGTTAGCGGCAATGTTGGGAGTGAATAATTACGGAAACCGGAGCATTGCACTGATCCGTGATGATAAAGAGAAGCTGTCGAAGACTTTTTCAAGTATCTATGTACTCCAACTTCTGACCTCAGCAATTTCCATAACTGCCTATGTCATATATTTAGTGTGGATCGTCGATGCAAACCGTACCGTGGCATTAGTACAGGGAGTGTACCTGATGTCCGCAGCCTTTGATATCAACTGGTTTTTCTTCGGATTAGAAAAATTCAAGCTGACCGTTACCAGAAATATGGTCATCCGTATTTTGTCCTTAGTTGGTATCTTCGTATTTGTAAAAGACCAGAGTGATTTAATCTTATATACATTTGTTATGGCGGGCAGCCAGTTGTTAAGTACATTGGCACTCTGGCCATATGTCAGAAAATTAACAAAGTTCCGGAGACCGACCTGGGCAGAGGTGGCACACCACATCAAGCCGAATCTGGTATTGTTCATTCCGGTACTGGCGATCAGTATCTACAATGTCATGGACAAGATTATGTTAGGAATTATGAGTACGGATGCACAGGTAGGTTACTATGAATATTCCGAGAGAATTTTGCAGATCCCTATGGCGATCATCAATGCGCTTGGAATGGTTATGCTGCCAAGAATGTCCAATCTCGTACAAAAGGGAGAAAAGGAACTCAGCAGAAAATATATTGCAAATTCCATGTATTTTACGATCTGGATCTCCATGGCAACGACGTTTGGATTAGCAGCCATTGCACCGGTGTTTACCGTGGTATTTTACGGAAAACAATATACGGCATGTATTGCCCTGATCACGGCGTTAACCGTCATGATCCCTTGTAAGGCATGGGCAAATGTCGTGCGTACCCAGTATCTGCTTCCAAACAGCCAGGATATGATCTATGTCGTATCGGTGATCGCGGGAGCAGTGGTCAATGTCATCTTAAATGCGATACTGATCACACGTTATGATGCAATGGGAGCAGTCATCGCAACAATCTTTGCCGAATATACGGTAATGTTGATTCAGACCTTTAAGACCAGAAAAGAGTTAGAATTTGGAAATTATCTGAAAAAAGGTTGGATATATGTTGTATTTGGAATTATAATGTATATAGCAGTATCTTTTATAGGAAATGGAAGAAAAGCATCTGTGCTTCTGCTTTTGATTGAACTGGTAGCAGGTGGTGTAGTTTATTGTGGATTGTCCGTGGTGTATCTGTTAGTCACAGGTCAGATGAAGAAGTATTTGAAGAAAAAAATTAAGACATGAAAAATACGAGGAGAGTAGTATGAGAGGAAACAGAGGAAAATGCTTTGCTCTGTTCTTGAGCAAAGAAATAGGAGGAGTTACATCATGGAAAAAGTAAAGGCACAAAAGAGAAATGGAGAATTGGATTTTTTTAAACTGCTTTTTTGCATCGTCGTTATCAGTTTTCATTCAGGATACTTTATACAGTCAGAAAATGGGTATTTTAAAGGTGGAAGTATTGCAGTAGATTTTTTCTTTGTTGTTTCAGGGGTTATGATGGCGAGGAATGCAGCCAAAAAAGCATATGAAGAAAATTTGGGTATAGATACCTTTGAGTTTATAAAAAAAAAGATTTTAAGATTTATGCCCGATATTTATGTTGCATGGGTCATCGCATTTGTGGTTAAGCACTGGCATTTTGTTTCTTGGAAACAGGTAGTAAAAGACCTTTTTGCATCTATCTGGGAACTGCTGTTTTTAACCAATACAGGAATTGTGGGTTATTCGCCAAATGATGCCAGTTATTTGTCAAATGATGCCACCTGGTATATCTCGGCAATGATTTTGAGCATGCTGTTATTGTGGCCGCTGCTTAGAAAATACAAGGAGAATTTTTTCTATATTATAGCACCATTGATGATTTGCTTTCTTTTAGGATACAGTTATCAAAAATTTCCTTCTCTCAGAAGACCTATGAAATGGCAGGGGTTGTGCTTGCGTTCTATGATAAGGGGAACCATGGAAATCTGCATGGGATGTCTTTCCTTTCGAATGGCAGAATTTATGAAAAAAATATCTTTTAACAATGTAGCAAAGACATTGTTATTTTTCGTGTCCTGGATGGGATATGGTGGTGTTATCTGGTATAGTTACAGTCATACAGGTTCAAAGGCAGACTGGATACTGCTTATGATTCTCTGGCTCTCTGTGACTATCACCTGCAGTGAACAATCTATTGTTATGCCATTGTTTTCCAATAAATTATTTTCGTGGTTTGGAAGTTTTAGCTTTTCCTTGTATTTGGGACATGGATTCTGGGCTAAGGAGATGAGAAATCTTTTTCCACAGATGGGTGAGGGAAGAATGCTTATACTCTATGTGATACTGGCGGTGGTAACAGGACTGTTTATCCAGTACACTTCCCTGGGATTGAGAAAATTCTGGAAAGTAAAGGGCGAGGCAGTTAAAAGAATATTTATCGAGTAAGAGAAAAGAAAAATATGGTTGGATAATGTAGTATTTGGAATTATAATGTATATAGCAGTAGCTTTCATAGGCAATGGAGGAACAAGCAAAGGAAGGAGAGGATTATGAAAAGACGAATTAACAGACGAAATGGAGTTGGAATTCTTATGGCAGCCGTTGTGGCAGCCGGAAGTTTACAGGTTCCGGCATTGGCACAGGTAGAGGCAGCGGAGAGTGTTCCGGTCGTAGAGACAACAACGTTAGAGGATGGCAACTTAGGAGCAGCAAGCTCTCAGGGAGCACAGTTGAACTTCAGTAACATCGGTGCAACCTACAACGTAAAAGACTATGGTGCAAGTACTTCTTTGGATGATAACTATCCTGCATTTCAGGCAGCACTGGATGCGGCAAATAAGTATCAGAAAAAACATCCGGGTTCACAGTGTAAGGTCGTGATACCGAAAGGAACTTACCGCATCAAAGGCGAAAGCAGTCACGGATTGATCGTATACAGCAACACCTGGATTTATGCAGAGGGGGCAACGATCAAAAGAAGGAGTGATTACAACTGGCACCTGATGCAGACTGATATGAGTGGAAAAGGTTATAATGTTACCCGGAATGTCAAGATCGAGGGCGGAACATGGGATGGTCAGGGAAAGGAAACGAAGAACACCAACTCCGTATTCCGTTTTGCACATGCATCCAACATGGCATTTATCAACTGTACTGTACAGAACAGCTTTAATGCTCACATCATAGAGCTGGGTGGTGTGAAAGGCTTTACAGCGCAGGGATGTACGGTCAGAAAATACAGTCAGAATGATTCCAGCTTAAAGAAAGAAGCAATCCAGTTAGATATCTGCAATAACAAGAGCATCATGCCGGGAACGACCAGTGATGATGCCCGTTGCAGTGATGTATTGATAGAAAATAATACATTTACGGATCTGTATCGTGCAGTGGGAAGCCATTCCGCAGTCGTTGGTTTATACTATGACAATGTTGTGATTCGTAATAATGTATTTTCCAACATTAAAGGAAAAGCAATTAATACCTATAACTACACCAACTGTATCATCAGTGGTAACACCTTTACAAACTGTTGTGAAGCAATCGATTTCAGAGCCATGAGCATGAATAAGCAGTATAACGGAAGTTTTTATGCACCGGCAAATGGAAGCACACCAAAGGCAGGCGGTTTAAAAGCAAATCTGTTGATCTCTAAGAATAAGATCACTACGGATACCGCATCAGGTCATGAGGCACCGGACGCAGCCATCCGTGTATTCGGAGCAAGAGTAGGCAGTGCTTATTATGCAAACGGCAAACTGGCAATTCCGAAGGGTAATTATTATGTAGAAGGTGTCCGCATTGAGAACAACACCATCTCAGGAAAAGCAAACGGTATTTCCTTAGGTGATGTCAGAGGTGCAACTCTCAGCAATAATACGATCACCGGATGTAAGAGAAGCGGTGTCCAGATCGCAGATGGTTCCAAAGTAACGATTTCCGGAGGAAAGATCCAGAAGAATACACGCAACGGTGTATTAGTAGAGAAAAATTCAGAGGCTTATTTCAAAGGCGGAAGAATTGAAAAGAACTCTGTCAACGGTATCAATGTAACCAAGAGTAAGATCAGCGTTTCCAATAAATGTATCATTGCACAGAATAAGAGCCATGGAATCAGCCTGACAGATAAATCCAAGGGATGTAAGATCTCTTCCGCAGAGATCAAAAATAACAGCGGTAACGGAATTGCGATGAATAAAGCCTCCGTACTTACCATGACAGGCGGTACGGTAAGCAGTAATAAGAAAAACGGTATTTCCGTCACAGCAAGTAATTTAACAGCTAAGAAGATTACCGTAAACAACAACAAAGAGAATGGAATCGGATTTTCAAGTTCTTCTAAGGGAACGGTCAACAGCAGTAAGATTACGAAGAATAAAAAATCCGGAATCACTGCAAATAGTGGAAATTTGAATATTTCATCCAATACGATCGAGAATAACAAGAAATATGGAATCTCATTAGCAGGCAGTGCAAAAGCATCTTCTCTGACAAAGAACACCTTATCCAATAAAGGAAAGAATGAGATCGTAGTCAGCGGAGGAGCAAAAGCACCGGTAAAAACAACCGTTTCCACAAAACTGAATGCAGTAACTTCTAACATGAAACAGGTAACCGGATCTGCACATCCAAAGTCAAAGCTGACCGTAAAGGCAGGAAGTAAGAAGATTGGAACCGGAGTGGCACAGAATTCCGGAAGCTATGTCATTAAGATCAAAAAGCAGAAAAAAGGTACAACCATTGGTGTCTACAGCACAGATGCAAAGAAGAATATCTATCAGCGGACGGTGAAAGTAGGCAAATAGATAAAGGAAATACAGGATGCGAAAAAGAGGCTCGAAATGGATTTTGGGAGTCATACTTCTGGCGGGGTGCCTGCTATACGGGCAGATGACAGTGTCTGCAAAAGAGCAGGAACCGATGACCGTTGAGACAACCCGGAGACAGGCGAAAGCCACAGGTGCAAGACTGAACTTTACAAATGTAAAAAAGGAGTTCAACGTATTGGATTACGGTGCATCTGTAACATCTAAAAACAATTATAGGGCATTTCAAAAGACAATTGATGAAGCCCATAAGTATCAACAGAAACACCCGGATGAGCAGTGTAAGATTGTGATTCCGGGTGGAGTCTATGATGTGAAGGATAAGGACGGACATGGTCTGATCATTTACAGCAATCTCTGGATCTATGCACAGGGGGCAACAATCCGCAGAACGACTCCGTATAAGCGGAATCTGATGCAGACCGTTGGAACGGGAGGCGGATACGCCGGTACCAAAAATGTTCTGATCGAAGGTGGGATCTGGGATGGACTTGGAAGTGTGACGAAGAACACCAATCCGATCTTTAGGTTTGTCCATGCTTCGGATATTGAATTTTTGAACTGTACGGTGCAGAACAGTTTTAATGCACATCATCTTGAAATGGGCGGCATTAAAGGGCTGTCCATTTTAGGCTGTACTTTCAGCGACTACAGTCAGGATAAAGCGTCTTTGAAAAAAGAGGCAGTTCAGTTAGATATCTGCAATAACAGTTCTATTATGCCGGGATGTGAGGTGTATGATGATGCACGGTGTCAGAATGTATTGATCAAAAATAATACATTTACGGAGTTATACCGGGCAATCGGAACACATTCGGCAGTCGTAGGAAAGTATATGAGCAATATTACGATCAGCGACAATTTTTTCTCCGATATCAAAGGAAAAGCAATCGGAATGTATAATTACAAAAATTGCAATATTGTACATAATACCTTTGTAGACTGTAGTGAGGCAATCGACTTTCGTAGTGTCAGTATGTCAGATTCTTATGGGAAGAATTTTTATGCACCGGCGGATGGAAGCAAGGTAAAAGCACAGCCTTTAACGGCAAATCTGGTCATTGCGGATAATGTCATCCGAAAGGACCGGATGAGTGGACATGATACCGGAGGTGCCATGATCCGGGTATTTGGAACGCATGTGCGTACATCTTATACATCAAATGGCAAGACCATCGTACCGGCAGGCGACTATTCAATTAAGAATGTCGTGATCGAGCGTAACCGTGTGTCCGGCAAAGCGGCAGGGATCATATTGAATGATGTAAAAAATGCAACGCTGCGAAATAATATCATCTATGAATGTGACAAACACGGATTGCAGATCACGGAAAATTCAACGGTAACTCTCAAAGGGATCAATAAAATATACAGTAATGAAAAGAATGGGATTTCCTGTGGTTCTTCGAAATTAAAGCTACAGGGTTCCACAAAGATATACCGAAATGGTGCTACGGGTCTTTATATCTATAAGTCAAAAAATGCGGATATCCGAAAGCTTATCACATATTCAAATGGCGGGGCGGGTATCACATTGACCGGAACATCCTCGGCAGTCATAAAAAATCCATCGGTCAGAGGAAATAAGCATTACGGTATTATCGCCGAGAAGAAATCAAAACTGAAATTAGAGGGCGGTACAGTTGCAAAAAATGCTGAGAGCGGGGTTTTTGCAGCAGAACAGGCAGATGTTTCCCTACGATCCGGTGTAAAAATTGAACAGAATAAAGGAGCCGGTGTCAGTGTGTCTTCTGGTGCAGTGAAAATATATGATTGTGAAGTGCAAAAAAATAAAAAGTCAGGTGTGGAATTACAATTGTATTCTAAGGCGAATTTAAAGGGAAATACCATCATTGCTAACCGACAGTCGGGAATTTACGCAAGCACAAGCAGACTGACCATCAAAGAAAACGTGATCACCGATAACCGCAGATATGGAGTTGCCATGTATCAGGGTTCTAGGGCAACGAGCCTGAGAGACAATCAGTTCTCAAATGGAGCAAAGGAAGAGATTCTCCTTGTCGGAGGTTCGAGTGCACCGGTCAGAACGACAAAGGCGATCAGGATCAACTGGTTAGCAAGTTATTCGAACCGGATCACAGGCAGGGCACAGCCGGGAGCAAGGGTGACTGCAACGTATGGTAGTAGGAATTTAGGTTCCTCAAAAACAACGAAACAGGGGAAATATACCATTAAGATCGGCCGGCAGAACCGGAACACCGTGATCACGATAACCACAAAGGATGGAAAGAACAATCAATTTCAAAGAGAAGCAACTGTAAGATAAAGTGAAAAAGATGATTTTTCAACAATTCTTGCAAAAGCAGGACAGTTGTGATAAAATGCTTTAGATTATGCTGGGAGGAATAAACCAATGAAATTAATTATACAGATACCATGTTACAACGAGGCAGAGACATTAGAGATTGCATTGAACGATCTGCCAAAACACATCGATGGCATTGACGAGATCGAATATCTGATCATCAATGACGGAAGTAAGGACAATACTGTAGAAGTCGCAAAGAACTGGGGCGTGAACTACGTTGTCAATTTCAAAAAGAACAAAGGTCTTGCAAAAGGATTTATGGCAGGACTGGATGCGTGCCTTAGAAACGGCGCAGACATCATTGTCAATACCGATGCAGATAACCAGTACTGCGGCGAAGATATTGAAAAGATCATACGCCCGATCTTAAATGGAGAAGCAGACATCGTGATCGGCGAACGTCCGATCGATCAGACAGAGCATTTTTCACCACTCAAAAAGAAACTGCAGCATTTTGGAAGCTGGGTAGTCCGTAAGGCATCGAACTCAGACATCCCGGATGCACCGAGTGGATTCCGTGCTTACAGCAGGGATGCGGCAATGCGTCTGAATGTTACCAATGAATATACCTATACTTTAGAAACCATCGTACAGGCAGGACGTACCAAGATGGCAATGACTTCTGTTCCGATCCGTACCAATGCAGAACTGCGTCCATCCAGACTGTTCAGCAGTATGTTTGGTTATGTAAAGAGATCCATGTTAACGATCATCCGTGCATTTTTAATGTACAAGCCACTGTCCTTCTTTATGGGACTTGGAACAATTCCTGTCATTGGCGGAGTTGCGTTGGGAATCCGTTTTATCGTCTATGCAGTTGGAGGAAGCGGTGCCGGTCATATCCAGTCACTGATCCTTGCGTCAATGCTGATCATCATAGGAGTGCTTGTATGGGTACTCGGACTGATGGGCGACATTATCGCATCAAACCGGAAGTTATTAGAGGATATCCAGTACCATGTGCGTAAACTGGATTACGATTCCGAAAAAGAGGAAAACTAAGGACTAAAGGCTCAAGGAGGATACAGATGGATAACAGAATGACCGGGATTCGACAAAAAACAGGCTATATCTGGGCATTTTTGATCGCATTTTTGCCAAGACTCTTCTGGAGTCTGCAGGCAATTCCGCTGCGAACAGTTTCAGATGAGCTGTCTACTATGAATGGTGCGGTATTCTTTTCTTCACAGAACTGGAATGCCGTTGTATCAAAAGCAGGATATTATGGTTTTGGAATGAGTATACTGGCAACACCACTGATGCAGTGGATCAAAGATCCGGTCATACTCTATCGTACCCTGTTAGTCTGTACCGGAGTATTAGAGAGTGTGGCAGCAGTCATCTGTTTCTATCTGATCAAGAGAGTATTTGGAATTACAGATGAAAAAAAAGCACTGTTGATGACGGTAACGATTTCTTATATAACCGTTGTCCGTACAACCGTGTTTTATAATGAACATATGCTGATGCTGATCAGTTGGTGCATATGTCTGGTATTAGCAAAGCTGGTACTCACAGAGGAGCCGAAAAAAAGAGCAATGTGGACCGGCTTTTTTGTCTTGCTGATGTTATATGCACTGACCGTACATGCAAGAACGACAACATATATCATTGCAGCAGTATTGGTTGTACTGTTATACGGAGTTTTGTATCGGAAAAAGCTGATATCTTTGCCGGTATTTGCAATTTTTACAGCAGGTGGATACATCCTGATGAAAAAAGGAATCAAAATGTATCAATCAGTTGTATGGAGTGCGGCAGAAGGAGTCCGCAATACCCGCGTAAATATCGGAGAAGAAAAATTATCTCTGCTCAAAACAGCAGAAGGAATCAAGTCCTGTCTTTTTACCATTTTCGGACAGATTAATATTGCCAGCATGATTTCAGGCGGACTGTTAATCACCGCATTGGTCATGGTGATTTTATTAATTGTCAGAAAAGGAAAAGAGGCATTTGTATTAAAGACGATTCAGGCTGATAACAAAGAAGAAAAGCTTTATTTTGTCATTGGAAGCTTTTTTGTGCTTTGTACCGGAATGACCATCGCAGCACAGTCACTGACCTGGATTGCCACGGCGACAAATGCAATTATGGATGGCTATGGAACAAAAGAATACGGAACGAAGGCATTTACCTATCTTCGCTATATGATGCCGTATTTACAGCCGTTACTGATGCTTGTTTTTGTCACCATGGAAAAGCAGAAGGATGTATTTTTAAGCTGTTTTCATAAATCCATCAAATATATTGTATTGCTTCAGGGAATATGGCTTGCCTTCATACTCCCTTATTGTTATGGAAACAAACAGGCAGGAGAGGAATTTATCTGCTTTGCATTAGCAGACCGGAATGTAGCGACAGCACACACTTATCTGCCGGCAACATTAGTCTTTATTGTGATGCTTTTGATTTTCTTCTGGGCAGGAAAAAAAGAAAAGCTCCAGATTATTATGCTGGTGCTTCTTGTCACAGCAGGTTATAAATATTGTTATAATGCCTATAACTGGGATATTTTAACACAGAAAGAAAATGAGAAAAAAATAGATACGGTTTATGAGGTATTAGGAAGCGGAGAACTGGGAAAAGAACAGTTGACAGATAAACTTTACGGACTGGACTTAAGCGGAGCAGATGATCATCAGGTGTATTATCTCTTGCAGTATTATTTTGCAGATTATGAGGTAATTCCACGTTATCCTTCCGAGGATGAAAAAGAAGCGATCCTGTTTACAAACCGACGTGAAATCACAAATACAGAGGTGCTTGAGAATTATCTTTGTATTGAACTTGACAGCGAGGAATATCTCTGGGTCAAGGGAGAAGCTTTACAGAAAAAAGTGATCGAACAGGTAAAGAAAAATCATAAGAAAGAATATCATATAGACCTTGGAACACTCTATGATGCAGCATCAAACCGCAACCAGACCGGTACGATGAGTTCAAATGGGGCAGTCGGATGTTTTGCAACGACCAAGGGGGAAGCGTTTACAAGCGGTGAATATGAGTTTACATTTACCTTTTCTGTGGAAACAGACGACAAGGGCAGTACAGATTTGGCAACCGTAGATATTGCAGATGCGATCACCGGAGAAAGCTATGTCAGTGGAAAACTGCAGGCGGAAGATTTAAAGGACGGTGTCGGAAAAGTACGTTTCTCCATCCCGATGAGTAATGCACAGAATCTTCAGATCAGATGTTTTGCAGACAGCACGGTTCCGGTGGAACTGACAGATATCATGTATAAAAAGACCTCACTGACTGATCATGTGGGAGCAATCTATCAGACCGAGACAGAACAGTTGAGTAAGATCGCGAATAAGATTGAAAAGAATGCAGACATCCCAATGGTTTCAGAATATGATTCTTTAAGATGGTTTGCAGATTACAGTGATATGCAAAAGGCAATGAAGGCAAAAAGTGTATTCTACTGTGAGTCACAAAAAGCGGTCGAAGGACAGCAAAACGAAGGACTTCTGTTGATGGAGAACCGAAGTGGCGGCAGTCTGGTATTTGAGCTGTTAGAAAAATATATTGTAGTAGGAAAAACAGAACATTATACACTGTTTGCAAAAAAAGAGCTGCGTGATGAGATCGCAGCACAGGGAATCCGCATGTATTCCGGTGACAAGGGATTGTCTGCAGACTATTATTATCTGGATAATTATGGAGCCGTAGATACTTCTAAACAAATCTATATTCCATTTGGAACTTATGAAGTGACGATTACAGGAAGTCATTGTAATACCGGACAGGAAACCGTCGGAGAACTGTACAGTAATCTGAACCGTGTAGAAAATTATGAGATGATTGAGGGAGATGTTGTCAGAGAAGACGGAACCTTTGAGACACAAAAGAAGATTTCTGTCTATGGATTAGAAGGTCTGAAAGCAAATAAACTGATGTTTCACCTGTCTGCACAGCAGGAGACAGGACAGGCACAACTCTGGCTGAAACAGACTTCCAATCGCAATCTTGTGCCGGTTCCGGTAAAAGGATTGTCAGTATTAGGAGATGCAAAGCAGGAGGATAAGGGAATTCTTTTAGGAAAAGAAGCGGGAATCAAAACCTTTGGACCATATATTGCAGTACCGGCAGGTTTTTATCAGGTGACGTTTGAATTTGAGCGTGAGGAAGAAAAACAGGGTGATTTCGGAAGTGTGGATATTGCATATGCAACGGAAGTACTGGTAGCAGACACCATTTCGGACAGTTGTTTTGACGGAAAGAAAGGAAAAGTAGTTCTGGATGTCGAGATTACAGAGGATGAAATAGAGCCGTTCTTAGAGTTTAGAACATCCGTGACGGGTACAGATGAGAGCCTGCGGCTGACGGGGGTTACTATTGAGCCACAGTAGCATAGAGGAGACAGAATTATCGTGGAGATTATGGAAGAGGAAAATATGTTAGAAAAAGAACGCCCAAAACGGAGTGGGAGGCTGTTCATTGCATATACTGTGTTATTTACAGTTATGATGCTTCTGGTGTTTGGAAGATTTTTATACTATGGAAAATCCTTCATCGGAGGAGCAGACGGACTATCCCAGGTGGGTGCATCCATGCACTATAATGGTTATTTTTACAGGGAGCTGTTTACAAACTGGCTCCATGGAGATTTTTCTGTTCCAATGTGGGACTTATCCGTAGGCATGGGCATGGATGTGCTGCATGTTCTGATCTTTAACCCGCTACAGATATTATGTGGATTGCTGTTTGCAGAAAATGTCCGTGCAGGCGTGGCAGTCTTTACGATAGTCAGTCTCTATCTGGCAGGGCTTGCTTTTTTGAGTTACTGCCGCTATATCAAATGCAGTGATCAGGCAGCACTGATCGCAGTATTTACCTATCTGTGTAACGGCTATATCCTGAATTACTGTATTGCACAGAATGTATTTATTGAATTGTACATCCTGTTGCCGCTGCTTTTATTAGGAACAGAAAAATTACAGAAAGAAAAAAAGAGCGGGATCTATATTGCCTGCATTGCGTATCTGGGAATTTCGCTGCTGTTAAATCTGTATACCATGACACTGATCTTAGCAGGCTATCTGTGTGTGCGTTATATTTGCAGAGAAGAAAACAGAAGTTTTAAAGGATTCTGTGTCTCACTGATACGTCCGATCCTTGCCTATATCAAAGGACTTGCACTTGCGGCGGTTTTACTGATTCCAAAGATTTATCTGTCAATGACCAGCGGAAGGGTTGGAAGTGCAGACCTTGGAAGTCTGTGGTATTACGAAAAGCGTTATTACGCAGATCTGCTCACAGGGATTACCGGAAATAATGAGATTGGGATCCATGGCTTTGTGGGAGTATCGATTCTGGCATTACTGGCAGTCTTATATTTGATCTTTGCAGGAAAAGAGAAAAAATACCGCGAACTGCGGATCTGGGGAGTCATCTTATTGGTATTGACCCTGATCCCGTTAGGAGGATATCTGACCACAGGATTTATGGGATATAATCACCGTTTCCTTTTTATGGTAACCTGTTATTTTTCCATCGTACTTGCAGTGGTTCTGCCGGAATTTTTAGTAGCAGTTACGGAAAAGAAGAAAAAAACGATAGGTCTTACCCTGATATATCTGTGCCTGATGGTTGCAGCATATATCTGGAAAGGGATGTCCATGCCGTATACAGCGATATTTTTTGCTGTGTATATCGGACTCTGGCTGCTCGGAACGAAAAACGAAAGCGGATCGCAGATAAAGCATACAGAAATCCTCTGGCTTATTCCGGTATGTCTGGAGATCCTCTGCATGGCATATTTAATCTATGAGCCAACACAGAAAAACTATATTGCCAAATTTGAAGATGCAAAAACCGTAAATGAAAAAGTGGAGATCCGCGCATCCGCTGCTTTTTCAGCGATCAAAGATCCTTCCGTATACCGTGTAGAAAATCTTGCGCCAAATGAAAGGACGAACAACCGGGAAGCCAATTTTGGAACACGCAATGATTATTATGCGTTAGATGGCTATTACAGCTATACCTATGCGGATATCATAGAAACTGTCAATGATTTAGGCATCAGTCAGATGGGAAATCCGTTTAACATCTATGATTTAGATGAGAGAACGGCACTGTATACATTAGGTGGCGTCAAATATCTGTCCGGCTATCAGGACGAAGAGACGGCAAAACCATACGGCTATCAGCTTATCAAAAAGAAGAAAGTCAAAGAGGATGGAAAAAAGCGGACATTATGTCTGTATAAAAATCAGTATACACTACCATTGATGTATACCTACACCTCCTATATTACAAAAGAAAATTACCAGAAGTTCATGCCGAATGAAAAAGAACAGGCGATGATGCAGGGCGTCATACTGGATCAGGCGGATGCAAAAAAAGTATCAGGCATTCAGGGAACAAACTTGCAAAAGGATGCCGAAGTATTACTCAGCCAAAAGGAAATCCGGACCCGGCTGCAAAAATATTATAAAAATAAGAAAAAAGAACTGGCTAAAGAAAAGGGCAGCAAGTCAGTAATTATGCCTTTTGAATTGACAAAAGACGGCATTATATGTAAAACTTCTTCTGTAACCTTTACATTAGACCTGCCGGACGACTATGAGGGCGGCGAACTTTATATCGGATTTGAAGATTTATGCTATACACCGAAAAACAGCAGGGATTATCAGAAATATTATCTTCAAAATAAAAACAGTGTCTATGGAAAAAAACGTTTTTTAAAGAAAAAACGTGCGGAATCCACGGAGAATAAACGTGCGAAGATTACCGTAAAAGCAGACGGAGTACAAAAGACAGCTGTGATCTGGGGAAAAGACAGTCAGTATGATACAGGAAAACGGGATGTGCTATTCCATCTCGGTTACAGTGCAAAAGGGCGAAAGGAGATCACCATTACCTGTAAGGGAATGGGCGAGTATGATTTTTCAGATATATACGTCCTGCTCCAGCCAATGGAACATTATGCAGAATACTATCAGCAGTTAAAATCGGATGCACCGGATCATGTAAAAATACAGGGCAATCAGATTACTGCAAAGGTGCAGGCATCCAAAGACGAAGTTCTTTGTGTTGCCGTACCGTATCATCGTGGCTGGAGTGCAAAAGTGAATGGAAAGAAAACAGAGATCATGCAGGCAAACGGGATGTATATGGCACTTCCGATCCAAAAGGGAAGTAACCGGATACAGTTAGAATACCGGCTGCCGGGGCAGAAAACAGGAGGAGTGATCTCAATCCTGTGTGTGATCCTTCTGTTCGGGGAAGTATGTGTGGCAAAGGTGCGAAAAGCGTGATATTTGCATTTGTAATATGAATAGTGTATATTAGAAAATAACGGCAATTATATGGAGGAAGACGAACATGAAATGGACTGGCAGTTATGATAAGTGCCACATAGATCATATAGATAAAAAGCGCTGGCTTTTTGCCATGTATACCATATGTTTTGGGATTATGGTCATGCTCGTTTTTGGAAGGTTTTTATATTATGGAAAATCTTTTGTCGGAGGTGCAGATGGACTATCCCAGGTAGCACCGACGATGCAGTATACGGGACAGTACTATAGAGCATTATTAAAGAATATTTTGCAGGGAAATCTGCAGATTCCGATGTGGGATATGTCAATCGGATTTGGAATGAACATCTTACAGGTGATTTCATTTGATCCGGTCTATATTCTTTGCAGTGTATTATTTGTTCATGATATTGCGGTAGGAATTGCCATTTTTGATATGCTTTGTCTTTACTTAGCAGGGATCATGTTCATTGCACTTTGTTATAACTTAGGATGTAACCGGTATGCAGCACTAGCAGCGGCATTGGCATACATTTTTAATGGATATATACTTAATTACTGTATAGCGCAGAATTCTTTTTTGCGTTTATTTATTGTACTTCCAATGATCCTGTTAGGAGTATATAATGTGACGAAAAAAAACAGATATGGTATTTTTGTGCTTGCAGTATTATATAATATTACTTTGGGACCACTGAATATATATACAATAGGAATCGTATTGATCTTTTGCTTTTGCATGGCATACATTTTTTCGGATCGGAAAAAAGGAGTAGCGGATTTTTTCAGTTATATTTGGAAACCGGTTTTAATCTATATTCTGGAAATGCTTGTAATGGCGGTTTTTTTAATTCCTACTATGTACAAGGTGGTAAGTGGAGGAAGGATCGGAAATGCCAGTATCAACTTTCAATGGCTTTACGATGTCTCATATTATAGAAGTTTATTTCATGGTCTGGTAGGAGTGGATGAAATAGGAATCCATGGTTATATCGGAGTTACAACCATTGCAATTTTAGCGGTAGTCTGTCTTGTGATCAAGGGAAACAAGAGTCTGTTAGAAAAAGAACTCTGTGTATGCGGAGTTGCAGCACTTTTGATTGCAATTTTCCCAATAGGATCTTACTTGTTTAATGGAGGAATAGGATTTAATCACCGCTTTTTATTTATTATCGCATTTTATTTATGTATAGTATTAGCAGTAATGCTTCCAAAATTATTTGAATTAGAAGAACGGGAAAAGAAAAAGCTGTGTATCAGTATACTTATATACCTTGCTTTTTATGCAGTGATTTCTGTATGGAGTGATAAAAATGTAGACTATGCGATGGAATTTTTACTGTTGTATATAATTTTTATATTGTTTGGAAAACGTGTAAAAATGCAATGGGTCTTAGCAATGGTCTGTGTGGAAATAGCCGTTTTTTCGTACATTATTTATGAACCATCGCAGGAAAATGTAATTGGAAAATTTGAAAACACAAAATATTTAGAAGAAAAAATATCGGTAAAACAGTTATCCATTCTGCAAAATGTTTCGGATGGAGAAGTGTGCCGTGTAGAAGACATCCGGCAAAAATCGACAAAAGACAGGGATTCAAACCTTGGCATGCGGAGCGGTTATAGTGCTCTGGATGGTTACTATAGTTTTATGTATGATGATATTATCAGTACCATGAGTGATTGGGGAGTCAGCCAGACAGGGGCACCATTTAATATTTTTGATCTGGATAACAGGACTGCCTTATATACGCTTGGTGGAGTAAGATATATGATCAGGGAAGCCGAGGCAAAGGAAAATATACCTTGGGGATATGAGTTGGTTTGTGAGCAGGATATGGAAGTGGAAGGTAAGAACCGTACGGTGCAATTATATCGCAATATCAATGCACTTCCTCTTATGTATGCTTATTCGGGATATGTGTTAGAAGATGAATATGATCAGTTAAAACCTTATGAGAAAGAACAGGCAATGATGCAGGGGATTGTACTTGAAGATCAGAGTGATATCGGTGATACAGATATACAACCTGCAGAAGTGAACTTAGATAGCAGAGTTGTATTAGATAAAGAGGAGATTTTACAACAGATTAAGGAACAGTTAGAGCAGCGCATGGTGGAAGAAGAACGTTCCGAATCTCCAATTGAGATTACAGATGACGGACTGATCTGTAAGTCTTCTAAGGTAATTCTGACCATTGAACTTCCGGAAACTTATGTGGGAAGTGAAAGTTATCTGTATTTAGAGGGAGTAAGATATTATCCGAAAAACAGTATAAAATATAAAGAATATCTGTTAGGGGAGAATCCGACAAAATACAAGGAAAATACGTTCCGTTATAAATCCAGAAAAGATGCAGAAAACAGTGATCTGACATCAAAGATTACTACAACATTTGGAAAAAATAAAAAATCTGTCTTAGTGTGGGGAAAAGGAAGTCAGTATGATACCGGTGAGAGGGATATTGTTTCTAATATGGGGTATCATGGGACAACTGCACAAACTTTTACATTGCAATTAGAAGGACGTGGAGAGTACCGGTTTTCGGATTTAAAAGTAATCGTACAACCGATGGATTCATATGGGGAAAATTATGTGAAGCTGCAGGAGTGCAGGTCAACGGATACACAGATAAATGGCAACTATGTGCAGGGGACTGTTGTAACCGGAACAGATCGGATGCTCTGCATTGCAATCCCGTATCAGAAGGGATGGAAAGCATGGGTAAATGGAAAAGAGACAAAAATTGTTAAAGCAAATGGCATGTATATGGCAATCCCCTTGAAAGCAGGTGGGAATGGAATCATATTACATTATACCATTCCGGGACTGAAAGAAGGGGCGATGGTAAGCGGTATAACAATTTTGAGTTTGGGAGTATTCGGTATAGTTCAGATATATCAAAAGAAGAGGAGATGTTGTAAGGATTGATTATAGATAAGAGTATGGTGTATATAGCAATGTATGATCATAAAAGCTGGAATGTATATGGCGGTACTACTGGAAGTAGGGTATAATAAGATTGTATTATCCTATACGATTCCGGGATTAAAGTATGGAATGATGATTTCGGGATTTGCACTGGTTGTATTGATTTTTTGGAAACAAGTTCGAAAATATAAAAGAAAAAAAGTGAGGAAAAAAGTACGATGAAAATTATAGTTACAGGAGGAGCAGGGTTTATCGGAGGCAATTTTGTCCACTATATGTTAGACAGACATCCGGAGGATGAGATTATCTGCGTAGATTGTCTGACTTATGCAGGAAATATGGAGACCTTAGCTTCCGTTATGGACAATCCGAAATTTCAGTTTGAAAAGTTGGATATTACAGACCGAGAAGGAATCTACGGATTATTTGAAAGAGAGCATCCGGACATTGTTGTGAATTTTGCGGCAGAGAGTCATGTAGACCGCTCTATTGAGAATCCGGAAATCTTTTTAAAGACCAATATTTTAGGTACACAGGTCTTATTAGATGCCTGCCGTAAATACGGGATCAAAAGATATCATCAGGTATCTACCGATGAAGTCTATGGAGATCTGCCGTTAGACAGACCGGATTTGTTCTTTACCGAGGAGACACCGATACATACTTCCAGCCCGTATTCTGCATCAAAGGCAAGCGCAGATCTGCTGGTACAGGCATATGGCAGAACCTATAAGCTGCCGATCAGTATTTCAAGATGTTCAAATAACTATGGACCATATCATTTTCCGGAAAAACTCATACCGCTGATGATCGCGAATGCGTTAAATGATAAGCCACTTCCGGTCTATGGGGAAGGAATCAATGTCAGAGACTGGCTCTATGTTGAAGACCACTGTGCTGCGATCGATCTGATCATCCGCAATGGAAAAGAAGGCGAGGTCTATAACGTTGGCGGACATAACGAAATGCGAAATATTGACATTGTTAAACTGATCGTCAAGCATTTAGGAAAATCCGAGGATCTGATCACGTTTGTTACGGACCGGGCAGGACATGATATGAGATATGCGATTGACCCGACAAAGATCCATCATGATTTAGGATGGCTTCCACAGACAAAGTTTGAGGATGGCATTCAAAAGACGATCGACTGGTATTTAAATAACCGTTCATGGTGGGAAAATATCATCAGTGGAGAATATCAGCAATACTATGAAAAAATGTATGGAAACAGATAAAGGATTTTAGTAGAATAGAGAGAAAAACACAGGAGGAAATCTATATGAAGGGAATTATATTAGCAGGAGGTTCCGGCACAAGACTGTATCCTATTACCAAGGCAGTATCAAAGCAGTTGCTGCCAATCTATGATAAACCAATGATTTACTATCCATTGTCTACGTTGATGTTAGCAGGGATCAGAGATATTCTGATCATATCAACCGTACATGACCTTCCGAATTTTCAGAAGTTGTTAGGGGATGGTAGCGATTATGGTATTCAATTGACCTATGCCGTACAGGATGCACCAAACGGATTGGCAGAGGCATTTATTATAGGAGAACGGTTTGTAGGGAAAGATAATGTGGCATTGATCTTAGGTGATAATATTTTCCATGCCAGAAACTTTTCTAGTGTGCTGAAGGAAGCTGCAAATTTAGAGAGTGGAGCAGTTGTCTTTGGTTATCCGGTAAAGAACCCAAAACAGTTCGGGATCGTTGAATTTGACAAGGATGGAAAGGTTCTTTCCATCGAGGAAAAGCCGGAAAATCCAAAGTCTAATTTTGCAGTTCCGGGGTTGTATTTCTACGATAATAAGGTAATAGAGATCGCTAAAAATGTGAAGCCGTCGGCAAGAGGGGAACTTGAGATCACAGCCGTTAATAATGAGTATTTAAGACGTGGCGAACTCAAGGTAAGGGAGCTTGGTCGAGGCGTGGCATGGTTAGATACCGGTACATATGACGGAATGAAAGAAGCTACGGATTTTGTGGCAATTATGCAGAAACGTCAGGGGTACTATGTATCCAGTATTGAAGAGATTGCATACCGCAGAGGTTATATCAATAAGCAGCAGTTATATCGCCTTGCAGAACCGCTTCGTAAGACAGAGTACGGACAGTATCTGTTAAGAGTACCGGAGGAAAAATAAATGAATACAGTTGTAGATATCGTAAGATCATGGGCGGCATCAGACAGTTCAGTTAATCCCACAAAAGAAATATTAGAGTGGGTAGAACAGAGAAATGCAACCGTAAAGGTTCGTATTGATAAGACTGATTTTGAAAAGGATGGTTTTTGGTACTACAATGAGGAGGAAGGCTGTATCTGTAACAGGAATCACAGCTTTTTTTCCGTTTGTGGATATCAAAGAATCGAAGAAGGAAAAGTCATAGTAGAACAGCCGATCATTATCCAGAATGAGATTGGTTATTTGGGTATTTTGTGTAAAAAAATAGACGGGGTTCTTCATTTTCTTATGCAGGCAAAAATAGAACCGGGAAATATCAATAAAATACAGATATCCCCTACTATTCAGGCGACAAAGAGCAATTTTACACAAAAACACGGAGGAGCCAAGCCACCATATTTAGACTATTTTATGAATGCAGAACAGTATCATATTGTAGTAGATCAGATACAATCGGAACAGTCATCCAGATTTTATAAAAAGCGGAATCGAAATATTTTAGTAGAATTGGGAGAAGATGTAGAGGTTGAAGTACTGCCAAGTCATAAGTGGATGACATTAGGGCAGATCAAGGAATTGATGAAGATTGATAATCTTGTCAATATGGATACGCGGACCGTGCTTTCCTGTATTCCATATTCCACAGAGCAGCTGACAGCTTCAGAAAAAGCAGAGATCCGCGCCTGCTTTAAAGATGAGGCACTATATTCTTCCATGTTTGAGCCGTCAAGAGAAAATTTGATTCCAATCTTATATCGCTATATCAACAATTATAAAATGTTTGCAGAGGGAGAAACGAGACTGGTACCCTTGCATGAGTTAAAAGACTGGGAATTTACAGAGAATGAGATTCACTGTAAGCATGATTATGATTTTAAAGTGGTTTACTGTGATATTGAAATGGAAGGCCGGGAAGTCAAACAGTGGACACAGCCATTGTTTGAAGCTATTGGAATTGCTGTCTTTGGATTGTTTACCTGTGTAGAGAATGGGGTAAGAAAGTTCTTAGTACATGCAAAACCGGAAGTGGGCTGTCATGATTTTATAGAATTAGGACCAACCGTGCAGATGGAGCCATCTAACAAGAGTAATCGAAAGAATGAACTAGAAGAGTTCTTTTTTACAAAGTTAGAAGAGCAGCAAGGTATTAAAAAGAATGTTTTATTATCAGAAGAGGGCGGACGATTCTATCATGAGCAGAATCAGAATGTCATCATTGAAGTTGAAAAAGAAGAAACCGGTGTATTGCCGGAGGGATACTTCTGGGTCGATTACGCAACCTTAAATCGGATGGTGCAGATTAATAACTGTCTGAATATACAGTTGCGGAACCTGTTGTCGTTGCTGGATATATAGTTATGTGGATGGAAAATATACAGTATAGGAAATAGAGAAAGGAACAATAAGATATGATAAGAATAGGAATACTGGGCTGTGCAGAAATTGCATTCCGCAGATTTTTGCCGGCATTGATGGAGAACAAGGAATTTGAATGTGTCTGTATTGCAGAGGAGTATGATAAATCGAAATTAGAGCAGTTTGAAAAAGAGTTTGGAATTAAGAGTGCAGAGAATTTTCAGGCAATCATTGAGGATGAAAATATTGATGCCGTTTATATTCCGTTGCCACCGGCGTTGCATTTTCCTTATGCAAAAGCAGCATTAGAACATGGAAAACATGTATTTGTGGAAAAACCGTCTACGATCAGTTATGAACAAACGAGTGAACTGGTAGAAATTGCAAAGCAGAGAAACCTTGTATTACAGGAAAATTATATGTTCCAATATCATGCACAGATTGCAGAAATCCGGAAATTGTTAAAAGAGGGCTTGGTAGGGGATATCCGTCTGATGAAAGCTTCTTTTGGATTCCCTCTTCGTGCAGCAAATGATTTCCGATATAATAAAGCTTTAGGAGGCGGAGCACTGTTAGATGCAGCAGGCTATGTGACCAAATTGGCGAGACTGATGCTTGGAAGCACGGTGAAAGTAGATACGGCAACTTTGAATGGATTAGAAGGCTATGAAGTAGACATGTATGGAAGTGCAACATATTCAAATGAAGAGGGTGATGTACTTCAAGGTTCTTTTAGTATGGACAGTTATTACCAGTGTTGTTTAGAAGTATGGGGAAATAAGGGGAAGGCCTTTACCAACCGTATTTTTACGGCACCTCCGGGATATACACCAATCTTAGAGTTAGAGACAAACGAGGGAAAACAGCAGATTGAGTTGCCGGAAGACGCACATTTTGCACATTCTATTGAAAAATTTGCAGAGGCATTTGGAAGTGACACATTGCGGATGAAAATGTATGAGGATTTATTGATCCAGGCACGGATGGTAGAAGATATTCGAATGATAAGCGGAAGTAGGAAATAAACATGAAAAAGAAAAAAATTGCTGCAGATTTTCTATACTGTGTAGGTGCTGTGGGAATGATGAATGCCGTATTGCAGTTGATCGTATATCCGGTAATTAATAATCGTGTGGGTGAAAATGAGTTTGGAAATATGTTATTTTTGCTGGGGATTTTAAATATTTTAGCACCTTCTTTTGGACAGGGAACGGCAAATGCACGGTTGGTTATGCCGGAGCGTGAAACATTAAAAAACAAAGAGTATATTTTAACATTAGGGATTTTTTCAATTATCTCGGCGGTGATATCAGGAATCGTGGGAGCAGCCAGAATTTCAACAGCAGTCGGAATTGTGATGTTTGTATATATCATTGTGATGTCCATTTATCGTATGTATGCATGTGTAGAATACCGGTTATCCCTGGAATTTAAAAGGCAGTTTGTATTTTACCTTGCGTTATCAATCGGATATATATTGGGATTACTGATATTTTGGAAAAGCGAACAATGGTATTGGGTATTTATTCTAGGTGAAACAATTGCTGTTTTATATGTTTTCTTAACAGGAAATGTGCTGCGTCATCAGAGTGAAAAAACAGAAGAACGTTTTAGCGAGGTCTTTAAAAGTGCATTTGTTTTATCTGCGTCCTACCTATTGACAAACATCCTGCTGAATCTGGATCGGTTTATTCTTGCATATATGATCGACAGTGAAGCAGTTTCACAATATTATGTTTTGTCTCTATTGGGAAAGACAATGGCAATTATCAGTGGACCGGTCAACAGTATCCTAATCGGGTACATTACCAAAGGAAACCAGAAGATTAAGACAAAGAGTTATCTGAAAGGTGTGGGATTGCTGGTGGGTTTTGGACTGCTTGCGCTGGTAGCATGCAGTATAGTGACACCGATCTATATTAAAATTTTATATCCGAATTTATATGAGGCAGTTGTTGATCTAAATGTTCTTGTAAATGTAGCTCAGATATTTTATTTCCTGACAAATGTATTGCTGGTCATTATCCTGACAATGTGTGAGATCAGATGGCAGTTTGTGATACAGGTTGTATATGCAGTTATATTTGTGGGATCAGCGATTGTATTGACGGCACAAAAGGGATTATTAGGATTTTCGATTGCTGCCTGCATATCAAGTATACTTTACTTTATATTGACAACAATAGTGGGATTTATATTTGCAAAAAAGAATGGAAATAGTCAGAAATAGGACATAGATGCTAAACTTGGAAAATCTTGACGAAATAAGTATGCATAGATATAATAATGTATTAGTGGATGTGAATTAAAGAAAGGACAGAATATGATTCGGTTTAATAAGGCAAGTATTACAGAACTAGAAAAAAAATATGTGATTGATGCCATGGAAAATAGTAATTTATCAGGAGATGGCAGATATACAACAAGAGTATATGAACAGTTTAAAGAACGATTCGATATTTCGAATATGCTGTTGACAACATCAGGAACAACAGCATTAGAAATGGCTTCTATATTGATTGATTTAGATGAGGGTGACGAAATTATTGTGCCATCTTTTACTTTTTCATCTACAGTCAATGCATTTTTGTTACGAGGTGCAAAGCCGGTTTTTTGTGATATCCGAAAGGATACGATGAACATTGATGAAAAATTAATTGAGGAGAAAATCACGCCTAGAACCCGGGCAATATATGCTGTTGATTATGCAGGAATACCATGTGAAATGGATGCAATTAATGAGATTGCAAATAGGCATGGTCTTTTTGTAATTGAGGATGCAGCACAAGCGGTAGGGTCTACATATAAAGGTAGATATGCAGGAACTCTTTCGGAATTTGGATGTTACAGTTTCCATGAAACTAAGAATTATGTTATGGGTGAAGGCGGTGCCATTGTTATTAATCAGGAAAAGTATATGGAACGGGCAGAGATTATTCGTGAAAAAGGAACAAATCGCCGTCAGGTATTAAGGGGATGGGTTGATAAGTATACATGGCATGATATAGGTTCTTCATTTTTACCATCAGATATATTAGCAGCAGTTTTAGCGGCACAAATGGATCGGTATGAAGAAATTATGAATAAACGTATGAATGTTTGGAATATCTATCATGAACAGCTGAAAGAGTTAGAGAAATGTGGAATGTTGACGCGACAATTTTTGCCAGAAAATGTTACACATAATGCGCATATGTATAATATCCTGCTTCCGACAGAACAAATACGTACAGATTTAGTAATGAAATTAAAAGAAGCGGGTATTATGGCATACATTTGTTATGTTCCTTTACATTCATCTCCTATGGGACAAAAACTCGGATATCATGCAGAGGACTGCCCTATTACAGAGGACTATGGTCAGAGAGTCTTAAGGTTACCATTGTATGCAGATATGACTAGCGATGACGCAGAAATGGTTGTAACTAAAGTGAAAGAAATATTAAATTTTTTGTAAAATTGAGGTGAGAAAAAGGGTATGGAAAAGGTAGTAATCATTGGAGCAGGAAGTTTACAGTTACCATTAATAAAAAAAGTTAGAGAGTTGGGATATGAAAGCCATGTTTTCGCATGGGAAGAAGGAGCAGTGGGAAAAACAGAGGCAGATTACTTTTACCCAATTAGTATTACGGAGAAAGAGCAGATATTGAAAATATGTAAGGAACTTTCAGATATATCTGGTGTTGTAACAATTGCATCTGATTTAGCAGTATCGACAGTGAATTATATCGCAAGAGAACTAGGATGTGTGGCTAATTCTTCAAAGTGTGATATTATAGCAACAAATAAATTCGAGATGCGTAAGGCACTGTTGAAGGCAGGGATACCAACTCCTCAATTTGTGAAAGTGGAGAAAAACAATACATTGGTGTCTACTGATGAATTACATTTTCCTATTATTGTAAAACCGACAGATCGTTCTGGAAGTCGTGCTATTACAAAATTATTGGATGATTCTAAAATAGAGGAGGCAATTTGTGAAGCACAAAAGATTTCGTTTGAAAGAGCTGCGATTGTAGAAGAGTATATTGAAGGAAAAGAGTATAGTTGTGAATGTATATCTTATCAGGGAAAACATTCATTTTTGGCATTTACAGAGAAATTCACAACAGGGTCACCACATTTTATAGAGGTGGGACATATTGAGCCGGCACAGTTTGCAGTGCAACAACAGGAAAAAATCAAATCCGTTATATTTAAGGCATTGGATGCACTAGAGATTAGGAATGGTGCATCACACTGTGAGTTTAAAGTAGATGACAAGGGAAATGTTGGAATTATTGAAATAGGTGCCAGAATGGGTGGGGATTTTATTGGTTCAGATTTGGTGAGAATCTCCACAGGAAAAGATTTTGTAAAAATGGTCATCGATGTTGCGGTTGGAAAAGAGCCAGATTTTGAAGAAGTGCAAAAACCACAGGTTGCTGCTGTAAGATATCTTATGACGAAAAAAGATATTCTTGATTATGAAGCAGTAGAGGAACAATATAAAGATAAAATTTTCATGTCTGCAAAAGATGAGGATGGAGATGACAGGGATGTTGTGGATAGTTCTAGCCGATTAGGTTACTATGTATTTCAGTGTACTGACTATGAAGAGGCAAGGAGATTAGTAGAGTGGAATCAAAATGATAAGTAACGCATGGATATTTAAAGGAGAAATTGTTATAAAAAGTTGGATTAATAATAGGATGAGAGATAATTATTCATAACAGAATTAAGATATAAAGTCCAAAGGATTGAGAGAACAGTTATGATAAAAGAAAAGATGACATAGAAAAAGTGAATAGTTACGAATGGGCAGAGCCGATTTTTCAGGTTCTGCCCATATCTGCATTATACAGGAGTTTTTGGATATGTCAATAAGACCTGCCTAAAATAGGCTGATTTTAAAGGTTCCGTCCGATTAGGCGTTCTTCAAAAAAGATTTCCAGCTGGGAATGAATCTGTCCCCAGTCCTGTCGGTGACCGGTCCATTTTTTCGTGATATCCATAGTTGCCAGATACAGCATTTTTAAAAGGCTGTCATCCGACGGAAATACCGTCTTGCTTTTGGTCACTTTCCGGAGCTGACGGTTGAATCCTTCAATTGCATTTGTGGTATAAATCAGGCGTCTCACTGCCTCCGGATACTTGAAATAAGTGGATAACGTAGCCCAGTTATCATGCCAGGATTTATAGATTTTCGGATACTTGGAATCCCATTTATCTTTGAAAAGCTCTAGTTCGTTCATGATAGATAGCCAGAACTTGGCACTTTCATTCTCACCAACATAGAGTCCGAGGACATCCTTTTTCACGTTCATGTCGATGCCAAGAGCGATATAACCGCACATTTTACAATATGTCCTTCGCTACGGACATGGTAGTGGATTGCATCCATAAAAACTACAGCATACACTTCTTCCAGGGGACTTTCCTGCCATTCTTTTACGATTGGCAGGAAATTATATTGTTTTAATAAAAAATCTTTTTTAAGTCCTTCTGGGTGCAGGATTTTTTATCTGGATAAAATACACAATAATAATCGTTCTCCATAATCATAGAATATTGATTTTTTGTCAGAAAGTTCATTAGAATCTCTTTCTTTCCATTGTAGTTTGCATGCTTTACATTTTTTATGAGTTGTGCGTAGTTTTCTTCATCAAATCCAAAATATTGATTGGTCTTGCAGTAAATAATTACTGGTTTTTCCATAGCACCTCTGGTATGTAGTTCTTCTTGGAACTGAGCAGAAGGGAGTGAATCATCTGTTATCCAGGCACGTGTAAAGGGTTCACGTTCTGTAATCGGATAGAACCCCAGCCCCGTACCAAATACCATAAGCTTTGAGTTTGGATTTATGTTTTTTAAAGATGCTGTTACCTCTTCGATAGCATCTTTCTCACGTTTTGTTGTGTGTAGATATTTTAAATTATCTGCATTGTCAATTGTTTCCGTGATTTTCCAGCGTTTTATGGAATCAAAGTTGTTGGTTCGATATAAGGTATCAGCATATTTAATACCGACAGCAAAAAACAAAAATAACAGTAGGTAGGTTGGGACCTTTTTCTTGTACTCATTTTCTAAATCTTTTGTTTTAGAAGACCAGTCAGTGATTCTGGTATAAATGGAGAATCGGTGTATCCACAATTGTTTCATAGCAAAAAGAAAGACAGGTGCTAAAAAATACATAGAAATAATAATATGCTTTGTTCCCGTACTAGAGCCAGTTGTAATGAATACCGGGAGGAGAATGGAAATCATGTAAAGCATACAATATTCTTCTTTTTTATTAAAATCTCCAAGATGTGTTATTGCAAACATCAGTATGGAAGTGAAAATTAAAATCCCAAATAAAAAATTCGGTCCAGTTGTGAATTGTGGAGAGCCATTTACCGGATTCACATCATATGAAAACTTTACCAGATAGACAGCGACAAGTGAAAAAACTGAGCCAAAAATAATATTAAAAAAAGTTGTTCGGTAGCGAATAAAAAAGTTAAGTGCAATTCCAAAAAGAAAGACTGCCCCAAGCAAAATAAATGCAGACGAAAAAGTATTAAAATTCTGCCAGAGCAGATTGTTAAGCATGGTAGTCAGAGAATAAGCACCTGTTTCTGCTGTCGCCATGGAGTTAAGTTTGAGTACGCTAGTTAAAAAGTAAGGCAATAAGCCGCTGATTGATAAAATAATATAAAATATACTGCCGGTAAGGAGAACACCGCCCATATAGCTGAAAGCGTGGTATAAAAGCATCCGAAAATTACTGCCTTTTTTATAGATATACCAGTAAAAATAAAGAATGACAGCAAAAATGCAGATAATACTAGAAACCCTTGCAAAAATAGAAAGAACATAAAAAACACCCGCAAATACACTATGTTTTACAGAGTCCTTTTGATTTGCAGTAAAAATAAGAAGAAGATATATGCTGATTAAAAATACAGAGAACTGGTGGTAGTTAAAAATATTCAAATAACACCTGGAAATTCCTGTAGCTATGGACAGACCGGCAAGGGTTGTCAATTTTCCAAAATACGGATGGATTTTGCGATAAATAATCAAAGATAACAGCCATTCAATAAGAACTTCTAGAAAATTAAGTCCCCAAAGCCCAAGAAAAGAAAAAAAGTGAAGCCATATTTTTCCTATCATGGCGGTAAAAATAGCCGAGAATCCTACAATTTCAGGTCGGGATAAAATATATCGAAAATTGCAGAAATGAATTCCGGTATCACCCAAATCAATGCCAAAAAAACTTTCTGCAAATGGATAGCCTAAAATCCATATCCATAAGAGAACTGTGATTATCTTATAAGCAGAAATGTGTATGTGAAAAGTTTTATTCATCTTAATTCTCCTTATTTTCCGTTATAATTTCCCTTATAATATACTGTGGCTCATTGCTGATGCACATATAGATACGTCCTACATATTCACCAATGATACCTAAAACAATCAAAATAATTCCGCCTATAATCAACATGATGATTATGGTAGAGGTGTATCCAGGCAGTACATCATGACATATGAAATAGCGGATTAGCTGCAGGATAACAGAAAGAAACCCCACTCCTGAAAACAATATTCCCAGAAAGGAGGCTATTCGTAAAGGTTTTATAGAAAAAGCAGTGATGCCATTCATCCACAGACCAAGAAGTTTTTTGAAGCTATAGTTGCTTTCACCGCTGAGCCGATCAGGTCTTTGGATTTCATAATTGGTAATTTTAGAAGTGCTACGCAGAATCAGACCAGGAATATATGGATATGGATTCTGATAGTGTAGCATTTCCTGAATGACAGATTTTTTTGCAATAAAAAAAATGGATGGAGAAATATCCTTTGGTTTCTCCAAAACAACATCCAGCATCAAATGGTTGACACGGGCACCAAAACGCCGGATGAACTTTCTGTGAGGGGTAGAGATGTTTTTTGCACAGACAATATCTACATTGTCATCTAAGAGATGATACATATCCCAAATTTTTTCTATGGAGGATTGTCCATCATCCTCAGCAGTAATAATATAATCACCCTGGGCAACCTGAAATCCTGCCATCAAGGCACCTGCCTGTCCAACATTTTTAGCAAGATCAATCCCTTTAATATGTGAATCTTCTTTGCAAAGTTTTTGAATTAGCGACCAGGTAGCATCTGGTGAGCAGTCATTTACAAGAATAATTTCATAGCTGAAGTGATTCTGTTCTAACATAACACTTTGAATTTTTTTAATGACTATTTCTAAATTTTTTACAGATCTGTAACAAGGGATTACAAATGAAAATTTTTTTGATGCATACATAATTTATCTATCACGATTCCTTTCTTAGATTAATCTTCTTTTAAATAGCGTTTTTGGCAGACAATGTCATAAGTATTCCATTTTCTACGATCCAGACAATCAAACCAGATGTCTTCTTGAAGTTCAATATCACATAATTTCTGATAAAATTTTTCATTTATCTGTTCTTTTGGAATAATTACAACTCCGGAATCATCGCAGACTGCAATGGAATCATGATATTTTTCATAATGGCTTTTTTTGATTTTAGCATCCAAGTCCTGCTCACATTTTTTATTAAAACACCCAACAGGTGTAAAACCATTGCACCAGATAGGGTAGCGTTCTTTTAATAAATCGTTGGCATCGCGAAATGGAGCATTTGAGATAATCGCACTTGCCTGCCGGTAGACCAGAATATATTTTGACACCAGTTCGCCAATGATGGCACGGTCTTCACAATCAAAGGTCTCAATGAATACAATACTGTCTTTTTCTGTATCAATAACCTGTTCATGGACGCTCCAGTTAGACGAATTATAACCATAAACCCATTTGACAATTCCGGCACAATAGTGACCATTACAGATACTCTTTGCATCTTTTAATACGCCAGATTTATTTAAGCAGTCGGCAACTTCTGTAGTGGACACGCGGTTCTTTCGTAAATATTCAATAATTTTTTCTGTGTATTCTTTCATAAGTAGTCTCCTAATAGATAATCTTTAATGTATTTTCCACAAATGCAATACAGGATTTCAGGTCATTCCGGTTTTCTGCTGCAACAATATAATATCCACAGCGGGTCGAATCATCCATTGCCTTTTGTATAACGTCGCCTTCTTTAAAATTTAATTCAAAATGAAGAATGTTTTTGCAGGAGGTGATTTTTTCTACACCATGAATTTCTCTGACGGCTTTTCCAGCAGAATCAAAATCAAAAAAGCGCAGAGAAGCAACACGATTTCTGTTTTTCACAATTGCTTTTTCAATCATAGAATCATAGTTATAGGGAAGGGGCATATTCATAGCAAATTTTAAATAATATGCATAATTGTCCACACCGGACAGATAAGGTACAATCTTAGAGGCAATGTAAGCACCTCCACCTCTGGCAGCCATTTCTATTAATACGAATTCTCCATTTGTGTACTTATATTCACAATGGGTAAGACCAAAGGAAAGATTGGTTTTTTCTAAAAGCTTGCGGTTTAGATTTCTAAGAGCATCATAATCAAAATTACTATTTTGATAGGAAAAATTTAGGGTGCAGGCAATACTCTGATTGTGGAGAAAGTGTTCTTTTTCCGAAATTGCCAAATTAAAAACCTTTCCGTCTAAAACAAGTGCATCAATGGTGAATTCTGTTCCTTCTAAGTAATCCTCAATAATAACAGAAGTTTTGTCCCTGGAATAACTACGGGATAATTCAAATATTTCCTCCAAATTAGAAAGATTTTCTACGATGATGACACCGCGGCTTGAAAAAGAATCAAGGGGTTTCATAATAGATTTCTTTTTTGTCATTTGAAAATAGTCTTTTACTTCTTTAAGACTGGAACATTTGCAATAGGCAGGATGGCTGAATCCATGCTTTTTACAGAAATCTCTCATATCGTATTTATCAGTAAAAAGCGTGGCATTTTGTAAAGTAATCGTCTGTAATCCTAAACGTTCGGATACTTCTGCCACCGTTTTTACGGAAAGTTCACTTTGGTCGGAGACAATTCCTTTTACCTGATGTGATTGAGCATATAGGTAATTGCCTTCTACGTCTAATACATCTAACACGACTGTTTCATCTGCGAAAGGAAATGCTGGTGAATTTTCATACAGATTAGAATTGATAACATAAAAACCGAGTTCTTTTGCCTTTTTTATTAGTGGTATCTGATGTATGCCACCACATATAATTAGGATTTTTTCCATTTTTTATCTCCTTGCAGTAAAAGATTCATTTCCCGACTGGAACGTGATAGCGAGATGCTTCTGGGTGGAACGATTACACTGAAAGGTTCCGTATTTCTATCAACATAGGCTCCAGCTCCAATCAAAGTATATTGTTTGATTGTTGCGGCACTGCGGATTGTAGTATTTATGCCAAAAAAGCAATTGTTTTCCACATGGACCTTTCCGCCCAAGGAGCAGGATGGTGCAAAATAATTAAAATCTCCTATTTTGCACTCATGAGGGATACGTGTTCCAAGCTCTACGATATTTCCATTTCCCAGTGTGGTGTGATAATCCAAAAGGCAACCTGCCAAAATAATATTTCCCTCACCCAGTTCAACACTTGGATCCACAAAAGCATCTTTGTGAATGAAGTTATAAAGTGAATAGCCCTTCTGTTTGACTGCATAAAATTTTTCTTTGCGGACATCATTCATGTTTTTATATCCAATTCCAATAAGGAACTGATAATCCTGTGGAGAATAAATTTTTTCTACTTCTTCATAGGTAACAACAGGACAATCATGAAAAAGTTCCGTTTTTTTATAAGCTGCATCCACACAAAAGGCACTTACTTTGTCATCTGTCTGATTTTCAATATAATATCGGAAACGTTGTTCTGTTTCTGTTGCACCAAAAATAATAATTTTTGTATTCATATTTCCTCCCTGCTTTATGTTACTGTTGCTTTTACAAACTCTTATGGCTTCTTTATCCGTAGAGCTGATATTATGGTAACATAATTTTTGTTTTCATAATGTTATCTTCAATCCTCTGTAACAAGGCAATTGGTAGGTTTATAGCCAAGCTTCAAACCCATGGGCAGAGTGAAGCGGTACATAACAAATATATGCCATGATTTCCTGTTCCTTTAGACCTACCACGAGTTTTGCCCTGATTTCATCGGAAAGCAGCAGGATATTATACACATGTACATTGTGTTCCACATTTTCTGGCACGAACTGTCGTAACAATTTGCTTTTTTTCTCCAAATCCGCTAATTCTTCGTGATAGAGATTCAACACCTTCATTCTCTTAGAGATGATTTTTGCTGCTAGCAAATCTGAGGGTAAAAAAGAAGATTCGATGTCATGCCAGGTGTATTTATCTACACAGCCCTTTAATACCTGACGGCGGTTTGTTCTCTTCTCCCGTATAATCTCAGCTCGTTCCATATATTTTTCTCGGTTGATGACGATGGCACCGCCTTCTCCCATAGCATAGTTCTTTGTTTCGTGAAACTGTAACAGCCAAACTCCGTTAAGATTCCAGCGTATTGTCTTTTATATGTAAATCCTACCGCTTGAGTGATTTTATCCATTTCACAGGGGATTCCTGCATAGTCAACGGCATAAATAAATCGTGTGTTTTCCGTGATCTTCTTCTCTATTAAGTCTTCGTCCAGATTCATGGTATCCTTTCGTATATCACAGAACACCAGAACTGCCCCGCGAAGTAAAAAAGCATTCACGGTAAAATAAAAGGTAAAGGATGGAACAATAATCTCATCCCCCCCGGTTTAAATCATTAAAATAGAAGCCCTTTTCAAGGCTGTTGTACCGGAAGTGGTCAAAAGCATATTTTGTATTCCAAAACGTTCTTTAAATTGCTCATATACTTTCATAGTGTATTTGCCGTCTCCAGATAAGATACTGTTTTACACGGCATCCAGCACGAAGTTTTTTTCGGTATCTGTAAGGCTGGCTTTATAAAAATAAATTATGCCTATTGCTCCTCGTAACCCATATTAACTAAAAGATATTGTATAGAAAAAGTTATATTCCGTCAAGTTTTTATGTTTTTTTGGTTATTATAACACAATTTTACGATATATTTCATCTTTATCATCATGGTCAACTGCAAGATGAATTTTTGTGATTTCCATGGAACTGTGATTGGAAATATCCATTAATACTGCCAGAGACACTCCTGCCTTTCAGGCATGGTATCCAAAGGATTTCATATAGTGAATGTCGACCGCCTTACGTTTTTTGATATCTGCTACCATTTCATGGATAGAAGCGATATCAGGATTAAAAATATTTTCTTGTCTGCTATGTTCTATATATTTTAACATATCCTGTAATGTCTGACTAAGATTTCCTTCTGTTCCTTATCATAGATATCAGAAGATATTTCGGCATCGCAGAGAGATGTTTCAGGAAGCTCTTCAATATAAGCATTCATACGGATTCCATGGAAGTTGGTGTCGATTTTTTCATTTATATAGTTCCACTATACATCAAAGCTTTCAAAAGTAAATAGTGCAATATGCCCAATTTCTCCCAACGGTAATTTCTTACAAATTTCTTAATAATATTTACTTTTTATGTAAAAAAAAGTAAAATATAGCATAAGAGATTTTAAAGCTTATAAACTTATAAAGGAGAAGTGGAAAATGCGAATGAAGAGATTTTTAGCAGGATTTCTGTGTCTTTGCATGGTCGGAACCATGGACATGCCTTATGTGCAGGCAGCATCCGTGGCAACCAAGGCAGAGCCTGTGGCGCAGGAAAGCGTGAAACAGGACGCTGAAGCTGCAAAGCAGAGTGAAGACGTGGAAAACACAGACAATGCCGGGCAGTCAGAGACTACCCAAAATGCAAAAGCAGCAGAACAAAAAGAGGATGTCAAAGACACCGAAACTGCAGAACAGGTGGAGAATACAGAAAACACAGAGAATGAGGCAGAGCAGACCGCACTGTTGAATTATGCACTCATCGATCAGCCGACAGTTGAGATGCCGGGAACACAGAACGTACTTTTAAGTATCGGAGATGAGAACACGGTCATTGAAAGTGCAGTGTTGGATTATGTCAACGAGACAACAGGAACTGCATATCAGGTACAGGCAGCTACGATTAGTCAGGATGCTATGCTGTTTACGATGGAGTTTCCGGAAGGTTCCGAGGCAGGAGCTTACCGTCTGGTAGGAGTAACCTATCAGATCAATGGAACAGAGCAGACCTTACTGTTTCAGGATGCCGGAATGGATATGCGTTTTGGTGTTAATACAACAGTAGAAAACAATCCGGACAGCGTAGTAGTCGAAGAGCCATCAGCCAATGTGGATGTAGTGACCATGGATGAGAATGGAAATACAGAGTCAGCAGAGAGCATCGGAGATGCAATTCAGAATGCGCAGTTAGAGACACCTGCAACCAACAGCAGTGATGAGGTTGCAGCAATGGGTGCAGGAAAAAATATTGTAGTAGTATTAGATCCGGGACATGATGATACACATGCCGGAGCAAGAAGAAATGGTTTAGAAGAAGAAGATTTAACACTGAAGATCGCCCAGTACTGTAAAGCAGAGCTTAGTCAGTACAATGGAGTAACCGTATACATGACGCGTGAGAGTGGTGCATGTGCAAACGGAGGCGGAGCCGTTACTTCTACAGAATGTAATGCAAAAAGAGTAGAGTATGCACAGAGCGTTGGAGCAAATGTCTATGTCAGCATGCATATCAATGCAGGCGGTGGAAATGGTGCAGAGATTTTCTACCCGAACCAGAATTACCGTTCAGATCTTGGAACAACAGGACATGATCTTGCACAGCAGATCTTAAATAAGATTTTAGAACTTGGAATCGGTGAGCATGGTCAGGGATTAAAGATTCGTAATTCCGAAGACAATACACTTTATCCGGATGGAAGCCTTGCAGATTATTTAGGTGTCATCAGAAGAAGTAAATTAGCCGGAATACCGGCAATTTTAATTGAGCATGCATACATAGATACTTCAGATGCAAACTATCTGAACAGTGACGAGAAATTACGGAGATTCGGTGTTGCAGATGCAACCGGAATCGCGAACTATTATGGACTTAGCAAAAATACGACAACACCGGTTATTACAAGCATACGTCCAAAAGGAGCAAAGGTGCTTCAGATTAACTGGCGTGCCAATGATTCACAGGGTTATGAAGTATACCGAAGCACACGTCGGGATGGCGGGTACCAGAAAGTAGCAACCGTAAAAGCCAAGACCTATTCAGACCCGAACCGTATTGAAGGAAAGACCTATTATTACAAAATTCGTTCCATTACGGCAGCAAATCAGTATAGCAATTACAGTGGCATCAAGACAGGAGTACCGTTAGGAACGGTTCAGGCATTGTATGTAAAATCCAGAACATCCGGTGGTGTTACGGTGAAATGGGAAAAAGCAGTCGGTGCAACAAAGTACACGGTAACCAGAAAGCAGTCCGGTGCAGCAAGCTATCAGCAGATCGGAACAACAGGGGATAAAGATTACTTTGTAGATACAACTGCGAAAGCAGGAGTGAAGTATTCCTATAAAATAAAACCGGTGAATGCACTGGGATATGGCGGATATGGCAATGCAGTATCCGGTGTCTCCATGAAACAGCCAACCATCAGTTATGTAAAATCCGTAAAAGCAGGACAACTGAAAGTGGCATGGAAGTCTGTGACAGGTGCAGGATATTATCAGGTATACCGCAGTACAAGCAAAAACGGCACTTATAAGAAAATAAAAGAAACAACATCGTTATCCTATACAGATAAAAATCGTACAGAGGGTAAGAAATATTATTATAAAGTCCGTGCAGTGAAGAAAGTAGCAGATAAAGTTTACAGTTATAGTGCCTACAGCAGTCAGAAGAGTGCAAGAAATTTAAAGACACCCGTGATTAGTTCCGTGACATCCTATAGCGGAGAAAAGCTGAAAGTAAAATGGGGCAAGGTAACTGGTGCAAGCTATTATCAGCTCTATCGCAGTACCTCTAAGAATGGTACCTACAGTTATGTTGCTACCGTGAAGGGTAAAGAATATATTGACAGTTCCCTAAAGACAGGAAAAAGCTATTATTACAAAGTCCGTGCAGTAAATAAGACCGGAAGTATCAAAGGTTACAGTTCTTATTCAAAGGTAGTATCCGGAAGTACACTTCAGACTGCATCCATTAATAAGGTGTATTCTTACACCAGTACACAGATAAAATTACAGATAAAAACCGTAAAAGGTGCATCCGGTTATCAGATATACCGTAGCACATCTAAAAATGGTAACTATCAGAAAGTGGCAGAGACATCCTCTGCCACTTATCTGGATAAGAAGCGTTCTGCCGGAAAGACTTACTATTATAAGGTTCGGGCAATAAAAAAACAGAAGAGCGGAACAGGATATGGTTCCTTTTCAGGAATTAAGTCCTGTCGTGCATTAAAGAAATCAGGCATTACTTCTGTTCGTTCTGCTTCCAGTACCAAGTTAGAGATTCAGTGGAGTCCGGTCAATGGAGCAAATCGCTATGAATTGTACCGTAGTACCAGCAAAAGCGGAACCTACAAAAAAATCAAAACAACAACAGCAACCGGTTATACAGATACCAATCGTACCGAGGGAAAGACCTACTATTACAAAGTGCGTGCATATAATCTTTCCGGTACCGTCAGTGGCAAGAGTTCTCTGAGCAGTGTCAAGACAGGAAAAACCTTAAAAAAAGTGCAGGGTGCCATGGCAGTCATAGAAGGCGATAAAGCACTCGTAAGATGGTGTGGTGTCAGCGGAGCAACACAGTATCAGATTAAAAGAAGTACCGCAAAAAACAGTGGTTATCAGGTTGTGGCAACCGTAAGCGGAACACAATACAGGGATAGTAAGGTATCTTCCGTAGGAACAACCTATTACTATCAGATCCGTGCGATCAAGACATCGGGAAATGGTAAAAACTATGGTTCCTATTCCGACGTAGCAACTTTGAGTATGGGTTATAAGATCATGGGAGCATCTACCGTAAATGCAGCACAGATGGCAGCATATTACCGCAGCTCAGGAAAAACATTCCCGGCAGACATCTATGCTTCTAAAGGGGCAGCCAATATTGATGAATTTTGTAAGATCGTCGTGGAAGAAGCAACCGCCGAAGGCGTGCGTGCCGAAGTACTGTTTGCACAGATCTGCTTAGAAACAGGATTTTTACAGTTTGGCGGCGATGTGCAGGCAACACAGTGTAACTTTGGAGGACTTGGAGCAACCGGTGGCGGAGTTGCAGGAAATATATTTCCAAATGTAAGAACAGGAATCCGTGCACAGGTACAGCATTTAAAAGCATATGCATCCACAGAGCCATTAAAACGGAACTGTGTAGACAACCGTTTTAAATATGTTGCAAGAGGCTGTGCACCATATGTGGAGTGGTTGGGAATCCCGGATAACCCGACAGGAAAAGGCTGGGCAGCAGCAAAAGGTTATGGATATAATCTGGTTCGAATGATAGGACTTATGAAAAAATATTAAACAGACAAGGAGCCGTATATGAAAAACAGGATTTTAGCAGTATTTCTGATAGCAGCCATGGTCATTGGCTTGTGTCCCCAGACTGTTTATGCCGCTAAAGAAACAGGACAGACGACAGCCGAAGAGGGAGAAGGTTATCATTTTGTGGATTTGGAACTGCCAAAGACAACTAAAACACAGACCAGATCAGGAGTGCAGACATATGGTGCAGGCATTCCTGAAAAATATGATGCCAGAAGCCTGATTGGAACAGTCAGAAAACAGGGAAGCTATCAGACCTGCTGGTCCTTTGCAGCCTTAGCATCGGCAGAGGCATCCTTAATAAAAAAGGGCTATGCCACAAACACATTAGATTTATCAGAATACCAGCTTGCATACTTTTTTTATCACCATGTGACAGATCCTCTTGGAAATACAGCAGGAGATGCGACCACCCCGATGACAAAAGATTTTGCAAATCAGGGCGGTAATTCCATGTTTACTACCTGGGCACTTGCCGGCTGGCAGGGAGCAGCGTTAGAGAGTGTGCTGCCATATGATACGTTAAGTACAACGGCACAGTTATCCGATACACTGGCATATGGACAGGATTGGGCACATATGCAGAATGCATACTGGATCAGTTCGAGTGATATGGAATCCATCAAACAGATGGTCATGCAATATGGGGCAGTAAATATCGGATATCAGGAAAGTGGCGGCTATCGAAACGCAACATACAATTCATACTATAATCCAAGTGGTACCGGCAGCGGTCATGCAGTAACTATTGTCGGTTGGGATGATACCTTTTCAAAAGAAAATTTCAATCAGACCCCGGAAGGAGACGGCGCATGGCTGATCCGCAACAGTTGGGGAACTGATTCGGGAGAAAACGGATATTTCTGGATGTCCTATGAAGATGCATCCATATCTTCTCAGGCATTTGTATTTGATTTTGAAAGAGCGGATAATTACAGTTATAATTATCAGTATGATGGTGGAAACGGAATCTCTAGGATCAAGATCAATAACAATGGCATGGCGGGTGACATATTCAAAGTTTATGGAAGCTCACCACAGATACTTTCGGCAGTATCGTTAGGAATATATGATACCAATGTAAAATACAAATTATCCATATATAAAGACCCGGATGCAGGCAATCCGACCAGCGGCACACTTGCAGCAACTCAGAGCGGAACAATGCCGGGATATGCAGGATATTATACGATTCCATTAGAAAAACAGATTATTTTATATCCGGGACATACTTTTTCCGTGGTATATCAGTTAGAAAATCCGTCGGGAAATGAAGTGACGATTTTTGTAGACACTTCTTATACAAATGGCGGCTGGGTTTCCTTTAAGAGCAGTACGGCAGCAGGACAGAGCCTGCTCAAAATGAGCAGCACATCCGGCTGGTATGACCTGCATACAAACAAAACTCCGATGTGTGCAAGGATCAAGGCATTTACAAAGACCACTGCCTGCCTGCATACGGATCAGGAAACTTCCATTACAAAGGCAGATGCATCGAAGGGCACGGATGGAAACATTACCACCAAATGTACGGATTGTAATATTACGTTGAGCAAGAGTACTATTTCCACACCGAAGAAGATCGTATTAGGAAATACCTCCTATACCTATGATGGAAAAACGAAAGAACCATCGGTAAAGGTATATGATAAAACCGGAAAAGTGATTTCGGCGGCAAATTATACGATAAGCCGGAGTTCCGGCAGAAAAGAGCCGGGAACCTATACCGTAAAAGTGACATTTAAAGGAAATTACAGTGGCACTTTGAGTTCCTCTTTTAAGATTCAATTAGGTAAGGTAAAGGGGTTAAAAAACGGTACATTAAAAACAGATTCCGTTCAGATCAAGTGGAACAAACTGACCGGAGCAACGAATTATCAGATATACCGATATGATTCCGCAAAGAAAAAATATGTCAAACTTAAGACAGTATCATCCGGTAAGAGTTCTTATACCGATAAAAAACGTGAGGCGGCAAGGGCATATAAGTATAAAATCCGTGCATACCGGAGTACAGGAGGTAAGACCTCATACAGCAGCTATTCGGATGTCCTTTATACGGCAGCAAAGCCGAAAAAAGTCAGCACTCTGACTGCAAAAAAGAAAACAAAAAACAGTGTAAAGCTGACATGGAAAAAGACAACGCGGGCAGACGGATATCAGATATACCGTTATAATTCCACAAAAAAGAAGTGGGAAAAGGTAACGACCATCAAAAAAGGTACTACGGTAACTTATACGAATAAGAAACTGAAATCTAAGAAAACTTATCAATATAAAGTCCGTGCATACAGACAGAATGGTAATACAACGGCTTACGGTTCTTATTCTGACATTTTAAAGGTCAGGACAAAATAAGGAACTGTTAGACATTACCAATATTTTGTGTTACAATTAATTAGTTATTATGAACACACTAGGTAAAATAGATAAAAATAGTCAAGGTGAGGAAAAAAGAATGAAGATTGCAGTAGCAGGAACAGGATATGTAGGATTGTCAATTTCCGTATTACTGGCTCAGCATAATGATGTATATGCTGTAGATATTGTACCGGAAAAGGTGACAATGATTAATAATAAGAAATCTCCGATTGTAGACAAGGAGATTGAAGAATATTTGGCAGAAAAAGAACTTTCCCTGACAGCAACTCTGGATGCAAAAGAGGCATATACCGATGCAGAATTTGTAGTGATAGCAACGCCGACCAATTATGATGAGAAGAAGAATTATTTCGACACCAGTTCGGTAGAGCAGGTCATTGAGACCGTTATGGATATCAATCCTAATGCAATTATGGTCATTAAATCTACAGTTCCGGTAGGATATACCAAAAATGTGCGTGCAAAGTTCAACTGTGAGAACATCATCTTTGCACCGGAATTTTTAAGAGAAGGCCGGGCACTTTACGATAACCTTTATCCGTCCAGAATCATAGTGGGCGCACCACAGGATGATGAGAGACTTTGCAAAGCAGCAGGAAAATTTGCAGACCTGATAGCAGAAGGTGCCATCAAAAAAGATATCCCGATGCTGTTTACCGATACAACAGAGGCAGAGGCAGTAAAATTATTTGCGAATACTTATTTAGCACTGCGCGTAAGCTTTTTCAATGAGTTAGATACTTATGCAGAGGTGCATGGTCTCAATACCAAACAGATCATTGACGGTGTGGGACTTGACCCAAGAATCGGTTCTCATTACAACAATCCGTCCTTTGGTTATGGCGGTTACTGTCTGCCCAAAGACACCAAACAGTTATTGGCAAATTATCAGGACGTGCCGGAGAACATCATCGAGGCAATCGTAGATGCCAACCGTACCAGAAAAGATTTCGTGGCAGAGAGAATTTTAGAAAAAGCAGGATTTCCGGAGAAATCAGATGTTAAAGTTGGTGTATACCGTCTGACAATGAAATCCAATTCCGATAACTTCCGTCAGTCATCCATTCAGGGCGTTATGAAGCGTATCAAAGCCAAGGGCGTGGAAGTAGTCGTATATGAACCGACACTGAACGAAGAAAAATTCTATGGAAGCCGTGTGACGCATGATTTAGAGGCATTCAAGAGAGAATGTGATGTCATTGTGGCAAACCGATTTACGGATGAGTTAGAAGATGTATTTGAAAAAGTCTATACCAGAGACTTATATATGAGAGATTAAAAGGAGAAATGGAGAAGAATTATGTCGACCAGCGTGGTGTTATTGGCGTATAAAGAAGCCGAGAATCTGAAAATTTTATTGCCACAGATTCATAAAGTGATGGAGAAATTAAAGGACGATTACGAAGTCATAGTAATTGATTCTGCGAAACCATTAGACAACACCAAGGAGGTATGTGAGAAAAATAATACTCTGTATTATCCGCAGGAAGAGCCGGGATATGCAGGAGCGTTCCGTACCGGTATCAAGTATGTAACCAAAAAACGAATGTTAGTGTTAGATGCCGACGGTTCTCACAATCCGAAAAATATTGCAGATATCAGCAGAATGTTTGACAGAGGAGGTTATGACATTGTCATAGGTTCGAGATATACGAAAGGCGGAGTGTCCAATGACTCAAAGACTTCCTATATCATGTCAAAGATTCTCAATACGACCATGCGTCTTTGTCTGGGAATCCGGGCAAAAGACATTTCCACAAGTTACCGGATGTATGATGCAAAGCAGATTAAAGAGGTAACACTGACACGCAATAATTACGATGTGCTGCAGGAGGTTATCCTGCGGATGAAGATCAATAAGCGTGAGCAGGGAAAGAAATTAAATATAGGCGAGACACCGATCACATTTAACAAGCGGATGTACGGGGAATCCAAACGTCAGCTTTTGAAATTTATCAGAGGTTATATCGTTACGTTGTTTATGCTGATCCGCATAAATCTGGTATCCTTATTAAAAAGATCAAAAAAGAAATAATTCTAAAAATACAAACAGGAGGACTGATGCATGAAAAAGACAGCCTTGATCATGGCAGGAGGAAGAGGAGAACGTTTCTGGCCAAGAAGCAGAAAGCACATGCCGAAACAGTTTTTATCTCTGACAGATGATGGAAAGACAATGATACAGCTTACGGTAGAGAGAATCCGTCCGCTGGTAGAATTAGAAGATATCTATATTGCAACAAACAAAGATTACAAACCGCTCGTATTAGAACAGCTTCCGGGAATTCCGGAGGAGAACATCCTCTGCGAACCGATTGGAAGAAATACGGCACCTTGTATCGGTTTAGGAGCAATACACATAGCAAAAAAATATGAGGATGCACTGATGATGGTATTGCCATCAGACCATCTGATCAAATACAATACCATGTTTGTCAACACACTGTCTGAAGGTTGCGCAGTAGCAGAAAAGGGTGCCAATCTGGTAACGATCGGAATTACCCCGGACTATCCGGAGACCGGTTACGGCTACATCAAGTTCAATTCTGATAAAACAGACGGTCAGGCATATGAAGTAGAACGCTTTGTAGAAAAACCGAGTTTAGAGGTTGCAAAAGAATACTTAGCAACAGAGGAATACCTCTGGAACAGTGGAATGTTTGTCTGGAAGATCTCCACGATCTTGGATAATCTGAAAAAATATATGGGTTCTACCTATGAGGGACTGATGAAGATCAAAGATGCCATCGGAACACCGGAAGAAGATATTGTACTTGAAAATATTTTCCCGACTTTCCAGTCAGAGTCCATCGACTATGGCATTATGGAAAAGGCATCCAATATCTATATCCTGCCGGGAGTGTTCGGATGGGACGATGTAGGCTCCTGGTTAGCGGTTGGAAGAATCAAAAAATCCAACGAAAACGGAAATGTAGTAAATGGTAATATTATTACCATAAACAGTAAGAATAATATTATAGAGGGAAGTCAGAAGCTGATCGCCACGGTTGGAATCGAAGACCTGATCATCGTAGATACAGAGGATGCAACCCTGATCTGCAACAAAAACAGTGCCGGAGATATCAAAAAGGTACTCGAAAACTTAAAAATCTGCAATCGTGATGAGTATATCTAAATACGAAAAGTAAAAAGCTTCAAAGGAAGAAAAATAAGGAGAATAAACATGAAAAACGCATTAATTACAGGAATCACAGGACAGGATGGTTCATACTTAGCAGAACTGTTATTAGAAAAGGGCTACAATGTATACGGCATCATGAGAAGAAAGAGTGTCGTAGATTACGGAAATGTAGACCATATCAAAGATAAGATCAACTTTATCTATGCAGATATGACAGACCCGATCTCATTGATTTCTGCAATGAAGATTTCTCAGGCAGATGAAGTATACAACTTAGCAGCGCAGTCATTTGTTGCGACTTCCTGGGATACACCGATCGGAACAGCAGAGATTGATGCATTAGGTGTTACCAATATGTTAGAAGCGATCCGTACCGTAAAACCAAGCTGCCGTTTCTATCAGGCATCTACTTCCGAAATGTTTGGAAAAGTACAGGAAATCCCACAGAAAGAGACCACACCGTTCTATCCGAGAAGTCCATACGGAGTAGCAAAACTTTACGGACACTGGATCACAAAGAACTATCGTGAAAGCTACGGACTGTATGCATGCAGCGGAATCTTATTCAATCACGAGAGTGAGAGAAGAGGAAAAGAATTTGTAACCCGTAAGATCACAGATGCAGTAGCAAGAATTAAACATGGTGTACAGGATCATTTAGAGCTTGGAAACATGGATGCAAAGCGTGACTGGGGTCATTCAAAAGACTACGTCAGAGCAATGTGGTTAATGCTTCAGCAGGAAGAGGCAGATGATTATGTGATCGCAACCAACGAGACAAGAACCGTCCGTGAATTTGTAGAGACAGCATTTGCACAGGCAGGAATCGAGATCGCATGGGAAGGAAGCGGCGTAGACGAGGTCGGAAAAGACAAAGCAACCGGAAAAGTTTTAGTCAAAGTAAATCCAAAATTCTTCCGTCCGGCAGAGGTAGAGCTCTTGATCGGAGATCCGAAAAAAGCAGAGACAACACTTGGCTGGAAACGTGAGATCGCATTCCCGGAATTAGTAGAGCGTATGGTAAAGAACGATATGGCTCTTGTAGAAGAAGAAATTAAAATCCAGAATATTTAATAGGGACGAAAATATGAAAGCATTGATTATAGGTGGAGCAGGCTTTGTCGGCGCTTACCTGATGCGTTATTTAAAAGAAGAACTTCATATGGAAGTTACGGTTACAAAGATGCCGCAGGAGCAGATCTCGGCAGAGGATGTCAAGGTATGTGATCTGGATATTTTAAAAAAAGACGACATTACCGGACTTTTTAAGGCGGAACAGCCGGACTGGATCTTTCACTTAGCAGCACAGAGCTCTGTCAGTGTTTCCTGGAAAAATCCGGCACTGACGATAGATGTAAACGTCAAAGGCGGCTCGAATGTATTAGAAGCATTTCGGGAATCCGGTATCAAAGCAAGAATGTTACTGATCGGTTCCGGTGAGGAATACGGACACATTCTGCCACAGGAGACGCCGATCAAAGAAGATAACTGCAGCAGACCGGGCAACATCTATGCGGCAACGAAAGCATGCCAGAATATGCTTGGAAAAATCTATGCAGATGCTTACGGATTAGATGTCATGATGGTACGGGCGTTCAATCATATCGGACCGAACCAGACACCGATGTTTGTTGTGGCAGATTTTTGTCAGCAGGCAGCAGAGATTGAAGCAGGAAAAAGAGAAGCAGTCATGCGTGTGGGAAATCTGAGTGCGAAGAGAGATTTTACGGATGTCAGAGATGTGATCCGTGCCTATGCACTGATCATGGAGCATGGAAAAGCCGGTGAGACATACAATGTCGGAAGCGGACATGCTGTTTCCATTCAGCAGATTTTAGATACGATCGTATCCTTTTCCAAAGCCGATATCAAAGTAGAGGTAGACCCGGAAAAATTAAGACCGGTCGATGTGCCGATCATAGAGGCAGACATCCGGAAGCTGGTGGAGTGTACCGGCTGGAAACGGGAGATTCCATTAGAACGTACGATAGAAGAGACATTAGATTATTGGCGTAAAGAGGTAAAATAAATGGATTATATGAAAATATATCAGCAGTGGTGCAGTGATCCTTATTTTGATGATGCTACAAAAGCCGAGCTGAAAGCAATCGAGAATAACAAAGAAGAGATAGAAGACAGATTTTACCGTCAGTTAGAATTTGGAACAGGCGGACTGCGTGGAGTGATCGGAGCCGGAACAAATCGCATGAACATCTATACCGTGCGTCAGGCAACACAGGGACTTGCAAATTATGTCCTGAGCCAGAACGGACAGGAAAAGGGTGTGGCAATCGCATATGACTCGAGAAGAATGTCTACGGAATTTGCAACAGAAGCAGCACTCTGCTTAAATGCAAATGGAATAAAGACCTACATTTTTGACAGTCTGCGTCCGACACCGGAATTGTCCTTTGCAGTGCGGGAACTGCATTGCATAGCCGGAATTGTCATCACGGCAAGCCACAATCCGCGTGAATATAACGGATATAAAGTATACTGGGAAGATGGTGCGCAGATCACACCGCCACACGATAAGAACATCTTAGCAGAAGTTGCAAAGGTTACAGAGTTCTCCAGTGTAAAGACCATGGGAAAAGAAGAAGCAGTCAAAACAGGACTTTTCCATGTGATCGATGCATCTTTAGATGACCGTTATATGGAGGAATTGAAGAAACAGAGTATCCATCCGGAGATCATCAAAGCGATGGCAAAAGATATCCGAATTGTATACACACCGCTTCACGGAACAGGAAATCTTCCGGTGCGAAGAGTATTAAAAGAGTTAGGATTTGAACAGGTTTATGTTGTACCGGAACAGGAAAAACCGGATGGTAACTTCCCAACGGTATCCTATCCGAACCCGGAAGATCCGAAAGCATTTGAGTTAGCATTAAAGTTAGCTAAAGAAAAAGATGCAGATATTGTCTTAGCCACAGATCCGGATGCAGACCGCTTAGGTGTATATTGCAAGGATACGGTAAATGGTGGATACATTTCTTTTACAGGAAATATGTCCGGAATGTTAATTGCAGAGTATATTTTAAGAGAGCGGACAGAAAACGAAACCATGCCGGAAAATCCTGCATTAGTAGAAACCATTGTCACAACCGATATGGCAAAAGCAATTGCAAAAGCATACGGAGTTCATCTGATCGAAGTTCTGACAGGATTCAAATTTATCGGAGAGCAGATTAAATGGTTTGAGGAGCAGAATACCTATCACTATGTATTTGGCTTAGAAGAGAGCTACGGATGTCTTGCAGGAACTTATGCAAGAGATAAAGATGCCTGCGTTGCAGTCATGATGCTCTGTGAAGTGGCAGCTTACTGCAAGTCCCAAGGAAAGACACTTTGGGATGCCATGCTTGATATGTATGAAAAATACGGTTATTATAAGGAAGGACTTGCCACGATCACCTTAAAGGGAATCGATGGAGCACAGCAGATCCGGGATATGATGGACAAGGTAAGAAAAGAACCGCCATCAGAATTTGGAAGATTCAAAGTGCAGGCAGTCCGTGATTATAAGGCGGATACCAGAACCGATTTAGCAACAGGAAAGACAGAGTCCACCGGACTTCCGAATTCCAATGTACTGTATTATGAATTAAGTGATGGTGCATGGTGCTGCGTTCGTCCGTCCGGAACAGAACCAAAAATCAAATTTTATTTTGGAGTAAAAGGTGACAGTCTTGAGAGTTCCAAAGAGCAGTTACAGGAGCTTGAAGATGCACTGATGAAAAAGTTTAAATAGCAGAGGGGTGAGGGTGTTGTCACAGGCATCCTCACCATTTTTAGGAAATTTCAGAAAAGAAATACAAGCAATATAATAGAAGGAAGAAGTATGGAGAAAATCATAAAACTTGCTCCCTCCTATAAGGATTATCTTTGGGGAGGCACAAAGTTAAGAGAGGATTACGGAAAGAGCAGTACCTGTGAAAAAGTGGCAGAGAGCTGGGAAATTTCCTGCCATCCTGACGGACCATCTTTTATAGCCGAAGGTGAACAGGAGGGAATGCCGTTAGAGGATTATATCGCAGAACACAGAGAAGCCATTTTAGGAGAGCAGGGAAGCCGATATGCTTCATTTCCGATCCTGTGCAAATTTATTGATGCAAAACAAAAGCTGTCGATACAGGTACATCCCGATGATGCCTATGCAAAAGCGGCTGGGATGGACAACGGAAAGACAGAACTCTGGTATATTGTAGAATGTGACGAGGATGCTTATATCTATTTTGGTGTCAATCGAGACATGACCAAAGAAGAGTTTAAAAGACGTATTGAAGAAAATACGGTCTTAGAAGTTCTGAATAAAGTGCCGGTACACAAAGGAGATTATTTCCTAGTGGAGGCAGGGACGATCCATGCGATCGGAGCAGGAATCATCATCTATGAGATCCAGCAGAATTCAAACTGTACTTTCCGGGTCTATGACTACGACAGAAGGGATGCGGATGGAAATCCTAGAAAGCTGCACATTGCGGAAGCGATCGAAGTCAGCAACTTAAAGAAAAAAGAAGTTTCCATACCGGTAAAGACAGGACAGGAGAAAACAATCCTTGGACGATGCGATTATTTTACGGCAGTAAGATATGAGTGTCAGGAAGAGTTAAAGATAGAGAACTGCAAAGATTCATTTGTAACGTTAACCATTATGGAAGGCTGTATGAAGTTACGGGTTGCCGGAGCGGAAAAAACAGGAAAAAAAGGCGAAAGTTTTTTCATACCTGCGGATTCCGGTGCCATAGAGGTGCAGGGTAACGGCGTATTTATCACAGTTCAGACATAAGTCAGGGAGGGAAAATGCTATGAAGATTTATATCTGCCCGGAATGCGGACAGTTCCGAGAGGCATCCAGAAGGAAGGAAGTCATCTGCTACCGATGTGAGAACGAAGTACAGATGCAGCCCATCAAATTGTCGATGGAAGAATATTTTAACATGACAAAAGAGGAACGGGAGGAATACTCCAAAAGCTGGCTGTACATACATGAGTGTTTGCATAAAAAGAAAAATTAAGAAAAAAATAATTGTATTTTATTCACAGTTCCTGTATGATAAGCAAAAATAATTAAAAAATAAGGTGAGAAAATGGGAGATACAAAGAAAAAAAAGAAAACAACAAAAAAACAGCGTGCAAAACGCAGAAAAGTAATGTTTATTGTTGAGATTGTAATACTGTTAATACTGTTAGCAGCAGTTTTTGTCTGGCTGAAATTAGAAAAAATTGACTATAATAAGCTGGATGAGGATGATATCTTAATGAATGATCTAGACGATAGTACCGATGAAGTCATGGGAAAATATACGGTCATTGCATTGTTCGGACTGGACAACCGTGACAATGGAACTTATGAATCCGGTAACTCTGATACGATCATGCTTGCAAGTATCAACAATGATTCTAAAGAAGTCAAACTGGTATCCATATACCGTGATACTTATCTGAATGTAAAAGATGATACTTATGCAAAAATGAACTCTGCGTACCAGAGAGGCGGCCCAAAGCAGGCAATCGAAGCCCTGAATACAAACTTAGATTTAAAGATCACAAAATATGTGGCCGTTGACTTTAATGCACTGGTAGAAACCATCGACCTGATCGGAGGAGTCGACATTGATGTTACTCCACAGGAAGTTGCAAAGATCAACGAATATTCCGGAGAAGTTGCACAGGTAACCGGAAAGAAGAATACAACCTTAAGTGGTTCCGGTGTACTTCATTTAAATGGTGTACAGGCTACTGCTTATGCACGAATCCGTAAGCTGGCAGGAGATGACTATAAGAGAACCGAACGTCAGAGAACCGTTATTGAGGCAATGATAACAAAAGTTCAGAAATCAGGTGTCACAACGATTAACAGTGTCGTTGATGAAGTGTTTGATGATATCAGTACCAACATTACACCAAAACAGATGTTATCCTTAGCAAGTCATGCATTAAGCTACAAAATGGTAGACAACTCAGGATTCCCATTTGAGTTGAAGACCAAAAACATGGGCAAACGCGGCGATTGTGTCATTCCGTTGGATTTAGAGACAAACGTTATCGAGCTGCATGAATACCTGTTTGGTTCGGACACATATACTCCGACCGACAGTGTAAAAGAAAAAAGCAAACAGATTATTAACGATACCGGTTATACAAAAGAGACAGAAGCAGTAAAAATACAGTAAGAACTTTTTTGCAGGTAGTGAAAACAACATATGGAGGAATTTTGTATGTGTGGAATTGTAGGATATGTAGGAGAAAGCCAGGCAGCACCGATTTTATTAGAGGGGCTGTCAAAGCTGGAATACCGTGGTTATGATTCAGCAGGAATGGCAGTATTCGATGGAGAAAAAATCCATGTAAAAAAAGCAACCGGGAGATTAAAGGTGTTAAGTGAACTGACACATGATGGAACCATGCTTCCGGGTCATATTGGAATCGGTCATACCCGTTGGGCAACACACGGAGAACCATCCGATGTCAATGCACATCCGCATTGCAATACCGATCAGACCATTGCGGTTGTTCACAACGGAATTATAGAGAATTACCTGAAATTAAAAAATATGCTTTTAGAAAAGGGGTATCGTTTCATTTCAGAAACAGATACGGAAGTTTTAGCACAGTTATTAGATTATTATTACAAAGGCAACCCGTTAGAAGCCATCACGAAAGTCATGCACAGGGTAGAAGGCTCCTATGCATTGGGCATTATTTTCTCGGACTATCCGGATACCGTATATTCCGTGCGAAAAGACAGTCCGTTGATCGTCGGAAAGGGAACGGACGGAAACCTGATCGCATCCGATGTTCCGGCAGTACTCAAATATACGAGAGAGGTATTTTTCATTCAGAATGAAGAGATCGCATGCTTGAAAAAAGATGCCATTGAATTCTATAATGTGGATGGAGAACCGATCCAAAAAGAAAGCAAGATGATCGAGTGGGATGTCAACGCAGCGGAAAAAGGCGGCTATGAGCATTTTATGCTCAAAGAAATGTATGAGCAGCCAAAGACCGTGCGTGATACCTTAAGCCCAAGGATCAAAGATGGAAAAATAGAGATTGAAGAATTGGGCATGACCGATGAGGAGATCCGTGCCATCAACCGGATTCATATCGTAGCCTGTGGTTCGGCGTACCATACCGGAGTTACGGCAAAATATGTGTTTGAGGGAATGGCAAGAATCCCGGTAGAAGTAGACTTGGCGTCCGAGTTCCGCTATCGGAATCCGATCTTAGATGCAAATGATTTGGTTATTATCATCAGCCAGTCCGGAGAGACAGCTGATTCCTTAGCAGCTTTACGAGAAGCAAAAGAGCAGGGGATCAAGACACTTGGAATTGTCAATGTCGTTGGAAGTTCTATCGCAAGAGAGGCAGACAAAGTCATGTATACCTGGGCAGGACCGGAAATTGCAGTTGCAACAACCAAAGCTTACAGTGCACAGTTGATCGCACAGTACCTGTTAGCAATCAAATTTGCAGTGGCAAGAGGCAGGATTACAGATCAGGAAGTAGAGGAATACTTAGGAGATCTGAAAAAACTTCCGGATCAGATAGAACTGCTCTTATCGAACCAGACAAAAATACAGAAATTTGCAAACCGTTATATCGCAGCAAAAGATGTGTTCTTTATCGGAAGAGGCATCGACTATGCGATTTCCATGGAAGGCTCCTTAAAATTAAAGGAAATATCCTATGTACATTCTGAAGCATATGCGGCAGGCGAATTAAAACATGGAACAATCTCTTTGATAGAGGATGGAACCTTAGTAGTAGCGATTGCGACCCAGGAAGACCTTTATAAAAAGACGGTCAGCAACATGGTAGAGGTAAAAACCCGTGGAGCCTTTGTTATGGCAGTTACAAACGAAGGCAATATCGATATAGAAAAGGCGGCGGATTATGTGATCTACATTCCACTGACCAATAAATACTTTACCAATTCCTTAGCGATCATACCGTTACAGCTTTTTGGCTATTATGTATCGGTAGGAAAAGGATGCGATGTTGATAAACCAAGGAACCTGGCAAAGTCGGTTACGGTAGAATAAAGTAGAGAAGTTACCTATATAATAGGAAGAAACTGGAAGAGAAGGCATGCGTGTCTTCTCTTTTTCTATCAATATTAGAAGGAGTTATTTCCTGCGATTTATATGATAAACAGATTTTTATTTTGATTTGTAGAGTGTCTTTAGGGGAATTGGACAATATTCAGGTTCGCTTTGCTTCCATGTCCGGCATCAAAAGTTCTAAACACTCTGGAAAGAGAATGAATGTGGACGAAACCGGTGTGAATTCGCCATCCATGGCTCAGTCACACCTTTTCCGTGCATCCGTGCACGGAAATTTCTGGTAGTAGAGCAGAGTGTTAAGAACTTAACGATTCCGTCCATAAGAAACAAAGCGAACCCGAATATTGTGTCATATTGCAAAAAAAATATAAGAGAAGATACAAAGCATAAGCAGTAGAATTTCACGAACATTCTTTCTGCACTACCTGAAAAAGAATTTATCCGCCGAATCCTTTTGTATTAAAAGTCAGGGTTCAGTTGGTATTCATACAATATCCATCCCCCTTGTCTTATGTCCGGGATTTAGTGGCACTTAACTCTCTGATCATACACAGAAATTTGCAGGCACGGATGCCTGCAAAAGATGCAGTTGAGCCAGGAAGGCGAATCTGCATCGGTTTCGTCCGATTCCAATCCCTTTTTCAGAGAGCTTAGAGCCACTTAATCCCTGACATTGAAACAAGGGTGGTTGAATATTGTATAGAATAGTAATCATCCCTAACTCTTTTAACACAAAATATAAACATCCATCACAAACTCTTGAGCATTTTTTCACATAGTAGACACAAAAACAAGCTAAAATCCTTAATATAAACAAAAAATAAACTGAAAAGAAAAAGAGAAACATGAGGGAGGCAATCTTATGGACAATCAGGATCATAGAAATGAAAACAACTCCAGCTATTCTTATAGTTATATAAGAGATGGAGGAAATGAAAATACTACATGGCGGGCAGATGACAACACCGGCCACAGTTACAATCAGGCAGGAAGCAGTTATCAGCATTATGAAACACCGAAACAAAAGAAAAAATGGTTTCATGGTGGTGGCTTTAAGCAAAAAATGGTAAGATGCGTGGCGCTGGCATTAGTTTTTGGACTGGTGGCAGGCGGTGTATTTGTCGGAACCGGCTATGCGGGAATGAAAGCACTTGGGATAGATAACAATTCCAAAGCACAGACCTCCGATACGAAGAGCGTCAGCACCACAAAAGTAACCGGAACCACGACCGGTACGAAAAACAGTACGACCATATCATCCGATATCTCAGGGATCGTAGATGAGGTAATGCCGTCCATCGTAGCAATTACCAATATGACGGAAGTGCAGTATCGTGATTTCTTCGGAAGAGTCCAGAATTATGAAGGAGAGAGTGCAGGTTCCGGAATTATCATCAGTCAGGATGATCAATATCTTTACATCGTAACAAATAACCATGTGGTATCAGATGCCACAACATTAACCGTCTGCTTCTACGATGACCAGACCGTCAGTGCAGAAGTAAAAGGAACGGATTCATCCAGTGACTTAGCAGTCGTTGCAGTAAAATTATCCGATATCTCTTCAGATACCATGAAAGCGATCAAAGTAGCAACCGTTGGTGATTCCGATTCCATCAAAGTAGGAGATACTGCGATCGCGATCGGTAATGCATTAGGATACGGCCAGTCCGTAACTACCGGAGTGATCAGTGCATTGAACCGTGGAGTTACCTTAGAGGATGAGACATCAGGAGAAACAGTAACCAATGGACTGATCCAGACAGATGCAGCCATCAACCCTGGAAACAGTGGTGGAGCATTACTGAATGTCGAGGGACAGGTCATAGGAATCAACTCCGCAAAATATTCAGACACTGCAGTTGAAGGAATGGGTTATGCAATTCCGATGTCAAAAGCAGAACCGATCATCAATGATCTGATCAACCGTGAAGCAGTGGACGAATCCGAGAGTGCATATCTTGGAATTTCAGGTGCAGATATCACGGATGACGTAGCCAATACCTATAATATGCCAAACGGAATCTATGTCACAAAAGTAGCAGAGGGTTCCGCAGCAGAAAAAGCAGGGATCCAAAAAGGTGATATCCTGACCGAATTTGACGGAAAAGATGTCACCTCCATGGAAAATATGCAGGAAATACTCAAATACTATAAGGCAGGAAAAAAAGTAAAAGTCAAAGTACAGGTAGCAGACAATGGTACCTACAAAGAAAAAGAACTGACGGTAAAACTCGGCAAAAGACCGTCTGAATAACAAAAAATGATTTCTCCCTACATTTCCCGTTATAAGAGCTGCTTATTGTTCTTATGCGGGAAATGTGTTAATATAGAAAATAATTTCTAAGAAAAAATACGCGTGCAGCGAAAAAATAGGGAGGAACCCATGAAGAAAAAAAGAATCGTTATTGCATTAGGACATGATGCATTAGGAACCACATTGCCGGAACAGCAGGCAGCAGCGAAAAAGACGGCAAAAGCAATCGCAGATTTTGTAAAAGAGGACTATCAGATCATCATTTCACACAGCAACGGACCACAGGTTGGAATGATCCATACGGCAATGTCCGAATTCTGCAAAATATATCCGGAGTATACGGCAACACCAATGTCTGTCTGCTCTGCCATGAGTCAGGGATATATCGGATATGACTTACAGAATGCGATCCGTACCGAACTGCTCAACCGCGGAATCTACAAACCGGTGGCTACCGTGCTGACGCAGATGACGGTAGATCCATATGACGATGCATTTTATCATCCGACAAAGATCATAGGACGTATCATGTCCGCAGAAGAGGCAGAAGCCGAAGAGAAAAAAGGAAATCATGTGGTAGAAGTAGAAGGCGGCTACCGCCGTATCGTAGCGGCACCAAAGCCAATGGAGATTGTAGAGATAGATACCATCCGTGCATTGGCAGATGCGGATCAGGTAGTCATAGCCTGTGGAGGCGGTGGAATACCGGTACTGGCACAGGAGAACCGTTTAAAAGGAGCTTCTGCAGTAATCGAAAAAGACCTTGCAGCAGGAAAACTGGCAGAGGCAGTAGATGCTGATATGCTTGTCATTTTAACCGGTGTAGAAAAAGTCTGCTTAGAATATGGTACGGCATCAGAACAGCCGATAGACCATATGACAACCGCCCAGGCAAAAAAATACATGGAAGAAGGACAGTTTGGCGAAGGTACCATGAAGCCGAAAGTAGAAGCAGCTTTGAACTTTATCGGCAATTCAGCAGTAAAATCCGTGCTGATCACCAAATTGGGCAGTGGAGCAGATTTAGAAGACGGAACCGTCATCAAAAAGTAAATTTTTTGGACAAAAATAAAAAAGTGTCATGAGAATGATTGACATAATGTAGGATGCACACTATCCTGATGTTCCAATCTTTCAACACAATAGGCAAAGTGTACAAAAACAGAAAAATAGAATTAGATAAAAGGTATAAAAAAGATAGTTAAAAGTTTAACAATATCACTATTTGTACAAATCGACAGAAAGAACAGCAATTCGACTTCAAAACAAACCATAACGTGATATAATAAATAGCGGAGTTAATAAATAATTTTTGTTTTACGATGCGTAAAATATGCGGAACGTGACAGGGGGAACTAAAAATGTGCTGTAATACGAAGGAAAAAATCGCACTTGCTGTAAAAGAACTGATGCGCCAAAAATCCATCCGTAAGATAACGGTTCAGGATATTATGGAAGAAACAGGCATGAAACGGCAGAGCTTTTATTATCACTTTCAGGATTTATATGCAGTCATTGAGTGGATATGCTGCAAAGAACTGATGGAAGAGGTAGATGTTGACGGAGACATTACATTTGAAGAGTGGCTGCGAAAGCTGATGGAAACCATGGAAGCGGATCGTGCATTTTATAAAAAATTAGCAAACGAGATCGAGTGGAAGCAGATGGCAGACCGGACAAAAGCAATTGTTGCAGAGCAGGTAGACAGATTCCTGTCAGCTTCAGGTGAGATGAAGGGGATCCGCAGTGAAGAACGGGCGTTTATGGTAGATTTCTTTTCTACATCCATCATTTATTATCTGTTAGATTTTATAACCAGTAATAAAAACATGACGACAGAAGAACGCAGTAAACAGATTGCGGTAGCAGTCCGGACGCTTGGAAAATTCAAATTCAGTAACGGAATGTCAGCAGCAAAAGCATAAGTTATAAGAAGTAACAAGGCTGTGTATGGGGAAAAAACCTGTACACAGCCGTTTTTATGCTTAAAATACAATAAAAATTAAGACATGTTTCAGAATTGCTATGCATAATATATAATAATCCAGACAGAAACCGGTCGGTTTTGTACAATTTTACATGTTTGTATGATTACTTTTGGTTTTTGATGTGATATTATTAGTACAACAAAAAAAGGAGGAGGGCTTTTTTAATGGCTAAATATGTTATGGCACTCGATGCCGGAACAACTAGTAACAGATGTATCTTATTCAATGAGAAGGGTGAGATGTGCTCAGTGGCTCAGAAAGAGTTCACACAGTTTTTCCCAAAACCAGGCTGGGTAGAGCATGATGCAGATGAGATTTGGGCAACTCAGTATGAAGTTGCTAAACAGGCAATGGAAAATGTTGGCGCAACAGCAGCAGACATTGCAGCAATCGGTATCACAAATCAGCGTGAAACAACAATCGTATGGGATAAAGCTACTGGCGAACCTGTACACCATGCAATCGTATGGCAGTGTAGAAGAACAGCTGAGTACTGCGATAGCTTAAAAGACAAAGGACTGGTTGACAAAATCAGAGAGAAAACAGGTCTTGTTATCGATGCTTACTTCTCAGGAACAAAGATCAGATGGATCTTAGAGAACGTTCCGGGTGCTAGACAGAGAGCTGAAGCCGGCGAATTATTATTCGGTACAGTAGAGACTTGGTTAATTTGGAAATTAACAAAAGGAAAAGTTCATGTAACAGATTACTCAAACGCTTCCCGTACAATGTTATTCAACATCAATACATTACAGTGGGATGATGAAATCTTAGCAGAGCTGAACATTCCTAAATGCATGCTTCCAGAAGCAAAACCATCAAGCTGTGTATACGGCGAGGCAGATCCAAGCTTATTTGGTGGTCCTATCAAAATTGGTGGAGCTGCAGGTGACCAGCAGGCAGCATTATTCGGACAGACATGTTACAAAGCTGGTGAAGCTAAGAATACATACGGAACAGGATGTTTCTTACTTATGAACACTGGCGAAAAACCAATCTTCTCTAAGAACGGATTAGTAACAACAATCGCTTGGGGACTTGACGGCAAAGTAAACTATGCATTAGAAGGTTCTGTATTCGTTGCAGGTGCTTCTATCCAGTGGTTACGCGACCAGTTAAGAGTTGTAGATACCGCTCCGGATTCAGAGTACATGGCAACAAGAGTAAAAGATACCGCTGGATGCTACGTAGTACCTGCTTTCACAGGTTTAGGAGCTCCATATTGGGATCAGTATGCTAGAGGAGTTATCGTTGGTTTAACACGTGGATGTAACAAATATCACATCGTTCGTGCAACAGTTGAATCTTTAGCATATCAGGTAAACGATGTATTACAGGCTATGAAAGCTGATTCAGGAATCGACCTTGCTGCATTAAACGTAGATGGTGGCGCAAGTGCTAACAACTTCTTAATGCAGACACAGGCAGACATCAGTGGATGCCCTGTAAACCGCCCATCATGTGTAGAGACAACAGCTATGGGTGCTGCTTACTTAGCAGGTATCGCTGTTGGCTACTGGAAAGACAAAGAAGACGTTATTGCTAACACATCTCTTGATCGTACTTTCACACCAGCAATCAGTGCTGAAGAGCGTGAGACAAGAATCAAAGGATGGAAGAAAGCAGTTAAATGCTCCTTTGGTTGGGCAAAAGAAGACTAGTAATAAAATAGGGTAAAGAGGAGGAAACATTTATGTTACCATATTTGGCAGAATTTTTAGGAACTATGATGTTAATCATGTTAGGTGATGGCGTTTGTGCAAACGTTAACCTTAGCAAATCAGGAATGAAGGGCGGCGGAACTGTTCAGATTACTATGGCATGGGCAGCAGCCGTTATGATTCCAGCATTTATCTTTGGTGCAGCTTCAGGTGCATCATTCAACCCAGCATTAACAATCGCTTTAGCAGCTGACGGAAGCTTCGCTTGGAACATGGTACCAGGTTATATCGTAGCTCAGATCGCTGGTGGATTCGTAGGTGCTTGGATTGTATGGCTTACATTTAAGAAACAGTTCGATGCAGAAGAAGATGCAGCAACAATCCTTGGAGTATTCTCCACAGGTCCTTCTATCCCAAGCACAGGATGGAACATTGTATCAGAGGCAGTTGCAACATTCGTATTAGTATTCGCAATCAAAGGTATGGCTCAGGTTGGCGGTATGAATGGACTTCAGGGTAACGTTGCAGTATATGTAATCATCTTAGCATGTGGTATGTCCTTCGGTGGAACAACTGGATATGCTATGAACCCAGCCCGTGACTTAGGACCTCGTCTTGCACATGCATGCTTACCGATTAAGAACAAAGGAACATCTAACTTCGCTTATGGTTTAGTAGTTCCGATCTTTGGACCAATCATCGGTGCTTTATTAGCAGTAGGTCTTTACGCAATCGTTCCTTGGGCATAAGCTATAGGGAATATGTAACACGATAGTAATAAAGAGTTTGAGCAATGCTGCATCCTAGGATGGAGCGTTGCTCATCTTTTCTGAAAGGAGTAACAGACACATGTATGATGTCGTAATAATTGGAGCAGGGGTATCTGGTAGTGCAATCGCTAGAGAGTTATCACGTTACCAGGTAAATGCTTGCGTAGTAGAAAAAGCAGAAGATGTATGTTGTGGTACATCAAAAGCAAACAGCGCTATTGTTCATGCCGGATTCGATGCTGAAAACGGATCTCTTATGGCAGATTTGAACGTAAAAGGTAATGTAATGATGGAAGATCTTTCTAAAGAGCTTGATTTCTCCTTTAGAAAAAATGGATCTTTAGTAATTTGCTTACATGAAGAAGACAGACCAAACTTAGAGGCTCTTTATGAAAGAGGAGTTAAGAACGGTGTAAAAGAATTAAAGATTTTAGAGCATGATGAAGTATTGGCATTAGAGCCAAACGTAACAGACGATGTTGTTGCTGCATTATATGCACCAACAGGTGGAATTGTCTGCCCATTCGAATTAAACATTGCTATGGCTGAAAATGCAGCTACAAACGGTGTTGAATTCAGATTTAACACAGAAGTAAGAGATATCGTTAAAAAAGACGGTGGCTTTGAATTAGTAACTAACAACGGAGCAATCTCAACAAAATGTGTTGTAAATGCAGCAGGTGTATACGCTGATGTATTCCATAACATGATGAGCTCTAAGAAGATCCACATCACACCAAGACGTGGTGATTACTGCTTATTAGACAAGGTTACAGGAGATTTCGTAGATAAGACAATCTTCCAGTTACCGGGTAAATATGGTAAAGGTGTATTAGTATCACCTACAATCCATGGAAATACAATCGTAGGACCAACTGCTATTGATATTGAAAATAAAGAAGGAACCAATACTACTCAGGAAGGAATCGACGAGCTGATCAGCAAAGCTGGTTCAACTGTAAAAGGTTTACCAATTCGTCAGGTTATCACTTCCTTTGCAGGACTTCGTGCACATGAGGACAACCATGAATTCGTAATCGGTGAAGTAGATGAAGCACCGGGATTCTTTGATGCTGCAGGTATCGAGTCTCCGGGTCTGACAAGCTCACCGGCTATCGGAGTTCTTGTTGCAGGAATGTTAAAGGATAAATTAAACTTACAGGAAGATCCGACCTTCAACGGAACAAGAAAAGGTGTTACACATCTGAACTCTTGTACAAAAGAAGAGAGAGATGCCTTGATTAAAGAGAATCCGGCTTATGGAAGTATCGTATGCCGTTGTGAAATGATTACAGAAGGAGAAATCCTTGATGCAATCCATAGACCATTAGGTGCAACTACATTAGATGGTATTAAACGTCGTACACGCGCTGGTATGGGACGTTGCCAGGCTGGTTTCTGTTCACCAAGACAGATTGAGATTCTTGCGAGAGAATTAGGCGTAGATCAGTCAGAAATTAGAAAATCTGGACGCGATTCCAAGTTCATCGTTGGAACCCCGAAAGACAGATTATAAGGAGGAAGAACAGATGAAAGCATATGACGTGATTATCATTGGTGGTGGTCCTGCAGGTTTAGCAGCAGCAGCATCAGCAAGAAGAAATGGTATCGAGAGCATTCTGATTTTAGAGCGTGACCGTGAGTTAGGTGGTATCTTAAATCAGTGTATCCATAATGGTTTCGGTCTTCATACCTTCAAAGAGGAGTTAACAGGACCGGAGTATGCTAGACGTTTCATTGATCAGGTAGAAGAACTTGGAATCGAGTACAAGTTAAATACTATGGTTATGGACATCAGCGCAGATAAAGTAATTACTGCAATGAACCGTGAAGAAGGAATGTTCGAACTTCAGGCAAAAGCAGTGATCTTAGCTATGGGATGTAGAGAGCGTTCAAAAGGTGCATTAAACATTCCTGGTTACAGACCGGCAGGTATCTATTCTGCAGGTACTGCACAGAGATTAGTAAATATTGAAGGCTTCATGCCAGGTCGTGAAGTTGTTATCTTAGGATCCGGTGATATCGGACTTATCATGGCTAGACGTATGACATTCGAAGGCGCAAAAGTTAAAGTTGTAGCTGAGTTAATGCCATACTCAGGTGGATTAAAACGTAACATTGTTCAGTGTCTGAATGACTACGATATCCCGCTGAAATTGAGCCATACCGTAATCGATATCAAAGGTAAAGAGAGAGTAGAAGGAATCACAATCGCAGAGGTTGGTCCTGACAGAAGACCTATCCCTGGAACAGAAGAGTACTATCCATGTGATACATTACTTCTTTCCTGTGGTCTTATCCCAGAGAACGATATCTCCAGAGGAGCAGGCATCGAAATGAGCCCAATCACTTCCGGAGCTGTTGTAAATGAGAGCTTAGAGACAAATATCGAAGGTGTATTTGCTTGTGGTAACGTACTTCATGTACATGACTTAGTAGACTTCGTATCTGAAGAGGCTGCTATGGCTGGTAAATCTGCTGCTGATTATGTTCAGGGCAAGATTAACAGAGATACTAAGACACCAGACGTTAAGATCGTTGCAACAGATGGTGTTCGTTACACAGTACCTAGTGTAGTAAATGTTGACCGTATGGATGGCGATTCTATCGTAAGATTCCGTGTTGGTGATGTTTACAAAAACCACTATGTAAGCGTTTACTTAAATGATGAGCGTATCTTACATAGAAAGAAACAGGTTATGGCACCAGGTGAGATGGAGAACGTTGTTCTTAAGAAAGATCAGTTGGCTGCATTTGATGGCCTGAACACCATTACAGTAAAACTTGAGGAGGCGTAAGAATGGAAACAATTAATTTAACATGTATCGGATGTCCGATGGGTTGTCCTCTTACTGTAACCATGGAGAATGGCGAAGTTAAGGATGTAACAGGAAATACTTGTAAACGTGGAGATGATTACGCTAGAAAAGAAGTAACCAATCCTACAAGAATTGTTACAAGTACTGTAATCTGCGAAGGCGGTAAAATTGATGCTGTATCTGTTAAAACAAAATCAGATATTCCAAAAGGCAAAATCTTTGATGTATGTCGTGCATTAAAGGGTGTTGCTGTACCGGCTCCAGTTAAAATTGGTGATGTTATCATCAAAGATGTTGCAGGAACAGGCGTAGACATCATTGCTACAAAACAGGTAGATAAAGCGTAAATATAGGTGGGTTATACTCACGATATAGCATATGCGAAAGGGCGTGTCCAAGTTGGACGCGCCCTTTTTGGCTCTATACTTTTTAAAAGAAGTCTGCTATACTAATCGTCAGAATTAAAAATAAGTACCAAAATAGCAATAAAAGAGGAGTATAAAATGCAGAAGATAAAATGGAAGAATAGCGCGGCATTGCTGTTAGCAGCATTTGTCTGGGGAGTTGCATTTGTGGCACAGAGTGTCGGTATGGATTATGTAGAACCGTTTACATTCAATGGCATTCGCTGTCTGATCGGAAGTCTGGTATTATTGCCATGCATTTTCTTTTTTGACCGGTTTAAGACCAGTGAAGAAAAAGAGGCTGTAAAAAGCAGCCGTAAGACACTCTGGATTGGTGGTATTCTTTGCGGAGCCATCCTTTTTGTGGCAACGAATGCACAGCAGATAGGAATACAGTATACTTCTGCCGGAAAAGCAGGTTTTATTACGGCATTGTACATTGTGTTTGTGCCGATTATTGGAATATTTTTAAAGAAAAAATGCAGTTGGAATGTCTGGGTCAGCGTAGTGATCGCAGTTATAGGATTTTATCTTTTATGTGTCAAAGATGGACTGAGTCTGTCAAAAGGTGATCTCTGGGTCTTAGTTTGTGCACTGGTTTTTCCATTTCATATCTGGACAGTCAATCATTTTGCACCAATGGTCGATGGTGTCAGATTGTCCTGTATACAATTTTTAGTCTGTGGAATCCTCTCAGGGATCTGCATGTTCTTTACTGAAACACCGGACATCGGGAATATCCTACAGGCATGGATGCCACTATTATATGCCGGAGTATTGTCCTGTGGTTTGGGATATACCTTACAGATTGTCGGACAAAAGGATTTTAATCCAACCATAGCGTCATTGCTGATGAGTTTTGAATCAGTATTTTCCGTATTGGCAGGCTGGGTACTTTTAGGACAGGCATTGAGTACACGGGAGATCTTTGGCTGTGTGTTGATTTTTGCAGGAGTTATCTTAGCACAGATACCGATGAAAACCGGACAGAAAGAATAGAAACTATACAAGGGGAGCAAGCTATGGTATAATGAGTGCAAGCGAGTCATGCTCACGATATAATAATTAAAAGCAAGTCAACATGCTCACATGATGAAAGAACAATGAAATGATTGCGTGAGCTATATTCACGATAAGTATAGAAAGGTATGGTAGGAGCATATGCTGGAAGGAAACAATATTTTAATTTTTATGGGAATTATAGTTCTGCTGGTCATTGTGGCAACAGTCATTGCCGTGGTATCTTCTGTCGCAGGAGCAGCGGCAGCCATTGTAGATGATGAAGACGGCGAAGAAAATGCTTGACAATTTTTGCAGAACTCTATAAGATAAAACATATTGAAAAGGTGTTGAGAAAGAGGAGTACACAGCACACCCTTGAAAGAGAGAATGGTTCATCGGCTGAAAGACCGTTTAAAGAAGGCGTTGTGGAAGGTAGCTTTTGAACCGGAGAACTGAAAGTAAAAACGAATGGATTTGCAGGAGGTGCAAATATAAGAGATACGATAAGTAGGTTTTCACGTCTGGTCTGCGTTATAAGACCGAGAGATTGCCAATCATGATAAGAAGAGATTGGCGAAATAAGGTGGTACCGCGTAACAATACGCCCTTTGCAGAATGCAAAGGGCGTTTTTTAATCCACGGGAAAATAGTCGTGTCACGACTATTTTCATTAGATTCTATTAGAGAAAAAAGCAGACTTATCTGCTTGGTTGATAAAAAGGAGAGAGAAGATGAGCAAAGAATTAGCAAAGACATATGATCCGAAAGATATTGAGGATCGTCTGTACAAAAAATGGGAAGACAACAAGTATTTTCATGCGGAAGTAGACCGCAGTAAAAAGCCGTTTACAATTGTGATGCCGCCACCAAATATCACAGGTCAGTTACACATGGGACATGCATTGGACAATACGATGCAGGATATTCTGATCCGTTATAAGAGAATGCAGGGCTATAATGCACTGTGGCAGCCGGGAACAGACCATGCATCCATTGCAACAGAAGTCAAAGTGATAGAATCTTTAAAAGAACAGGGCATTGATAAGGATGAACTCGGAAGAGAAGGCTTTTTAGAAAAAGCCTGGGAATGGAAAGAGGAATATGGCGGACGTATCTTAAAGCAGTTAAAGAAAATGGGTTCTTCTGCAGACTGGGACAGAGAGCGTTTTACCATGGATGAGGGCTGCTCAAAAGCCGTAGAAGATGTATTTATCAAATTATTTGATAAAGGCTATATTTATAAGGGTTCCCGTATCATTAACTGGTGCCCGGTATGTCAGACTTCTATTTCTGATGCAGAAGTAGAACATGAGGAGCAGAACGGATTTTTCTGGCACATCAATTATCCGGTAAAAGGAGAAGAAGGAAGATTCGTTGAAATCGCAACTACACGTCCGGAAACGTTATTAGGCGATACCGCAGTTGCCGTAAATCCGGAGGATGAGAGATATCAGGATCTGATCGGTAAGACACTGATCCTCCCATTGGTAGGAAGAGAAATCCCGGTAGTAGCAGATGCTTATGTAGATAAAGAGTTTGGAACAGGATGCGTAAAGATCACACCGGCTCATGACCCGAACGATTTTGAGGTAGGAAAACGTCATAACCTGCCGGAGATCAATGTATTAAATGATGATGCGACCATTAATGCAAATGGTGGAAAGTATCAGGGCATGGATCGCTACGAAGCAAGAGAAGCCATGATCAAAGATTTAGACGAGCTTGGACTTTTGGTGAAAGTAGTACCTCATGCACATAATGTAGGAACACATGACCGCTGTAAAACAACGGTAGAACCGATGATCAAACAGCAGTGGTTTGTAAAAATGGATGAGATGATCAAACCGGCAGTAAAAGCAGTCAAAGAAGGAGAGATCAAGTTGCTGCCGGAGAGAATGGATAAAATTTATTTTAACTGGACAGACAATATCCGTGACTGGTGTATTTCCAGACAGCTTTGGTGGGGACACCGGATCCCGGCATACTACTGTGCAGATTGTGGAGAATTTGTTGTTGCAAGAGAAAATCCGGGCAAATGCCCAAAATGCGGATGCACGCATATGACACAGGATGAAGATACCTTAGACACCTGGTTTTCTTCTGCACTCTGGCCGTTTTCCACACTCGGATGGCCGGATAAGACCGAGGATTTGGATTACTTCTATCCAAATGATGTCTTAGTAACCGGATATGATATTATTTTCTTCTGGGTTATCCGCATGATCTTCTCCGGATATGAGCAGATGGGCGAGGCACCATTCCACACCGTATTATTCCATGGTCTGGTAAGAGATTCCCAGGGAAGAAAAATGAGTAAGTCCCTTGGAAACGGAATCGATCCATTAGAAGTCATTGACAAATACGGGGCAGATGCACTGCGTCTGACACTGATCACCGGAAATGCACCGGGAAATGATATGCGTTTTTACTGGGAGCGTGTAGAAGCCTCCAGAAACTTTGCGAACAAAGTATGGAATGCCTCCCGTTTTATCATGATGAATATCGGAGATGAAAAATTAGAGACACCGGCTTTAGAGGATTTTACAACGGAGGACAAGTGGATCCTTTCAGCAGTGAACTCCCTTGCAAAAGAAGTAACGGAGAACATGGACAAATTCGAGCTTGGAATTGCCGTTCAGAAAGTATATGACTTCATCTGGGATGAGTTCTGTGACTGGTACATTGAGATCACAAAGACCAGAACTTATAAAAAAGAAGAAGATCCGAAGTCTGCAAAAACAGCAATGTGGACCTTAAAGACCGTACTGATCCAGGCATTAAAACTGTTACATCCATATATGCCGTTTATTACAGAGGAAATCTTCTGCACACTTCAGGAGGAAGAAGAGACCATTATGCTTTCAGAATGGCCAACCTTCAAAGAAGAGTGGAACTTCAAGGCAGAGGAAGAAGCAGTTGCCCATGTAAAAGATTTAGTAAAAGGAATCCGTAATACCCGCGCAGAGATGGATGTTCCGCCAAGCCGTAAAGCAAAAGTCTTTATCGTAACAGAGGACAAAGAGTTAGAAGAAATTTTTGCTTCTATGAAGACAGCATATGCGGCACTGATCAGTGCAAGTGAGATCCAGGTTCAGGATACAAAGGACGGTATTGGAGAAGATGCAGTATCCGTTGTGATCCCGGGTGCAGTAGTCTATATCCCGCTTGAGGATTTAGTAGATTTTGAAAAAGAAAAAGAGCGTCTGAAAAAGGAACAGGAGCGTCTGAAAAAAGAGTTAGCACGTTCTAAGGGCATGCTCTCTAATGAAAAATTCTTAAGCAAAGCACCGGAAGCAAAGGTATTAGAGGAAAAAGAAAAACTTGCAAAATACGAGCAGATGATGCAGCAGGTAGAAGAACGTCTGTCACAGATGAAATAGAGTGACAATTTAAAAGCATAACAATCGAATAACGAAAAATATTGCAAAATCAAGGGTTTTGTTATACTATAATAGTAAGATATGGGATACCAGATCCTGAATATGCAATAGAAAAGAGGTGACCGTCTATGACTATCACAAAAAGGGAAGTACAGCCAAAAGCCCGCATCACCTATGACGAAATGGAAGCGTTTCTGACACTGCCGGTTCCAAAAGAAGGGGAAGAATATACTTTAGAGGAATTGCTTGCACTGTTAGAAAAGAATCAGATCCGTCATGGGATTGAGCAGGAGACTTTAAGAAAAATGCTCCGGGAGAGGATCTACAATAAAGAGGTCTGTATCGCAGTTGGAACTCCTGTGGTAGATGGAATAGACGGTCATTTTGATTATCATTTTAACAATAATTTTAGTAAAAAACCGAAGATCCGTCCGGACGGAAGTGTGGATTACTGGAGTATCAACATGGTAGAGCCTGTGGAAAAAGGACAGGTAATCGCTATTTATAAGCCACCGGTTCCGGGAGAAGATGGAATGACCGTCAAAGGCAGACCACTGCCGGCAAAGAGAGCGAGGGAACTTCCGCCATTAAAAGGACGCGGATTTACCAGACAGGAAGATGGAAATACCTATACCTCGAATATGGATGGCAAGATCGATATGGAGAATGACAGGATCACCATTTCTCAGGTATATGAAATCTTTGGAAATGCGGATCTTTCCGTTGGAAATATTAATTTTGTCGGTGATGTAGTGGTCCATGGAAATGTGACAGCGGGAGCAAGTGTCCGTGCGACCGGCACGGTAACGATCGATGGTGTGGTAGAATCTGCGGATATTACGGCAGATGGCGATATTGTATTGCGAAGCGGAATGTTAGGAGGAAGCAAGGCAGTCCTTACAACAAAAGCCAACTTATATGCAAAATTTGTGGAATATGCAAAAGTAGATGTCAGAGGAAGTATTGAAGCGGATGCGTTTGTCGGATGTGAGATAACCTGTGGAGATGAGATTGTTCTGAATGGAAAAAAGAGCAGGATCATCGGAGGAAATGTATTTGCAGTCCGCGGAATAGAAGCACTGGTATTAGGAAGTCCCGGCGAAGTTGCAACCTCTATAAGAGTCGGAGTGCGGGAAGAAGTCCTGCATCAGATCAAAGAATTAGAGAAAAAGGTGGAGACGCATCAGGAGAATATTACAAAGATAGAAGCCGGACTTGCAAATTTTGAAAGACTTGGAAAAGAGCGTGGTATTGATTACAAGGACGACCCAAGGAGAACAGAACTTTTGCGTGTAAAGATCCAGGAGATTGCCGCAATGGCAGCCGAAAAGACAGAGCTGGAAGGTTTGCAGCGGGAAGTAGAAGAAGCACAGAATGCATCCGTCAAGGCACAAAAGGCAGTATATCCGGGTGTGTCTATCGGAATTGATGAATTAAAAATTTCCGTGCAGGATATGCAGGAACGGGTACAGTTTGTGAAAAGTGTCGATAAAATCCTAATGATGCGGATAGAAGAATAATCTGTCTAAGGAACTCGGATCCTGCGATGAGTTTTCCGGGTGCAGGTATTGCAAAATAAGTCAAAGAAATATATGATAAAGGAAGTCTGTAGGACAGGCTTCCTTTTTTGGATTTAGGAAAGGCTGATAAAATGAAAATGACATATGAACAGGCAGTTTCATATCTTTATGAGATACCAAAGTTTACGAAAAAAAACGGATTAGAGCATACAAAGGAGCTGTTGCGGAGGCTAGACATCCGCGAGGAAAATTTTAAAATCATTCATGTGGCGGGAAGCAATGGAAAAGGTAGTGTCTGTCGAGCCATCAGCGAAGTGTTAACGGAGAATCAGAAAAGCAATGGATTGTTTATTTCACCACATTTAGTAAGAATGGAAGAGCGTTTTTGTATCAATGGAAAAATGTGCTCTGTGGAGGAATTTTTAGAGGCATTTCACTGTGTCTATGAAGTCGTAGAACGAATGCAAAAAGAAGGACTTGCACATCCGACTTTTTTTGAATATCTCTTTGGAATGGGAATGTGGATCTTTCAAAAAAAACGGGTGGAATATCTGGTGCTAGAGACAGGACTAGGAGGCAGGCTCGATTGCACCAACGTTTTTACGCATCCACTGTTAACGATCATTACCTCGATCAGTTTAGAGCATACCGAGTATCTGGGAGATACGATTGAAAAAATTGCGGCAGAAAAAGCAGGGATCATCAAGCAGGGAGTACCGGTACTCTATGATGCCGGCAATGAGAAAGCAGATCAGGTAATCAGCACAAAGGCATCGACATGTCAGGCAAAAATTTATCCGGTACATAGAAATTCCTTAAAATTTCCTAAATTTAATGGGAAATATATTGATTTTTATTTTCAATGTGACTATGATGTAGATACGAAAATTTCGATTCCGTTTGCAGCACCATATCAGATGATGAATATGACACTGGCATATCAGGCGATGAGGATGTTAGAACCGGAAACAGGTATAAAAAAAGAAGAGATTCTAAAAGGAATCCGAAATACCAGATGGCAGGGAAGAATGCAGGAGGTCGGAGAAAATATTTATTTTGACGGTGCACACAATGTGGCAGGGATTCATGCATTTTTAGATTCCGTTGCATTAATACGACCCCAGAATCCGATATTGCTGTTTTCGATGGTATCGGATAAGGACTATGAAAAAGCCATACAGCTTTTAGCCGAGAGGGGACAATGGGAACAAGTCATTGTGACCACGATTTCAGACAAGCGCGGCATTCCGGCAGAAGACATTGCCAGGATATTTTCCCATTTCGGACAGCAGGCTGTCGTAATTGAGGACAGCAGAAAAGCCTATGAATGGGCATTAAAAGGTAAGAAACGGGGACAGGCATTGTTTTGTACCGGTTCATTATATTTTATAGGAGAGTTATTAGAGATTACAGGAGGTAAGAACAGTGATTGATTTTGAAGAAGAGTTAAAGAAATTTCAGCCAAGCCTTGAGGTGGAAGAGGCAGAGGAAGCTATTTACAATCAGGATCTGACAGATATGACAGACATCTTAAAAGAAATGCTTAAAGATATGAAAGGAACAGTATAATGGAATGTTATCGATGCGGAGCAACGCTTGGCAGAGAATCCTTTTGTCCAAGCTGTGGCACAGATGTAAAAGTATATAAAAAGATCATGCAGACATCGAATGCATATTATAATCAGGCACTTTCACGGGCAGGTGTCAGGGATCTGTCGGGAGCAGTGGAGAGCCTGAAAAAGAGTCTGCGTTTTAACAAAAAGAATATTCAGGCAAGAAACCTGTTAGGACTGGTATATTTTGAGATGGGAGAGACCGTATCTGCGCTTAGTGAGTGGGTCATCAGTAAGAATTTTAAACCGGAGAATAATATTGCCGGGGAGTACTTAGATGAGATCCAAAAGAACAGAGCCAGATTAGAATCGATCAACCAGACGATCAAGAAATATAATCAGGCATTGCTGTACTGTCATCAGGACAGCAGGGATATGGCGATCATCCAGTTGAAAAAGGTGCTTTCCATGAACCCTAAGATGGTACAGGGACATCAGTTGTTAGGTCTGCTCTATTTAGAGGAAGGCAATTACGAGCAGGCAGCCAAGGCATTAGAAAAAGCACATGCCATTGATACGAACAATACCACAACACTTCGTTATATGAAGGAGTTAGATGACCGTGCAAAAGCATCGGGAACGACGTTAAAGGACAAAAATAAAAAGACGGTTTCCTATCAGAGTGGAAACGATACGATCATCCGTCCGGTTTCTAATTTTAAGGAGAGCAGTTCCGGTTCTACGGTATTAAATATTGCGATCGGTCTGATCGTAGGAGTGCTGATCACCTGCTTTTTAGTAGTTCCGGGAGTTAGACAGAGTGCGAAATCCAATGCAAAGAACGAGGTGTTACAGGCAAATGATTCCCTTTCATCAAAGAATCAGGAAATCAAGACACTGCAGGCAAAAGTAGATGAACTGAATGGAAAGATTTCAGACGAGCAGAACAGTGCGGACAGTGCCGATGGAAAAGTGGCAACTTATCAACAGCTTTTAACTGCTTATGCAGCATATCGTGATGGCAATAAGACAGCGGCAGGAGATGCCCTTGGCAATGTAAATGCGGAATATTTAGATGACGAGTCAAAGAAGATCTACGATGCAGTTAACAGTGAAGTGAACAGCGAGTATTTAGCTTCTACCTATCAGGATGCTTACCAGAAATACAGCAGCCTGAACTATGCAGAAGCGGCAGCAGGCTTCCAGAAGATCATCGATATGGATGAGAACTATCATGACGGTTATGCACTGTATTACCTTGCACAGTCCTATCGCAAGAATAACGATATTGACAATGCAAGAACTTACTACCAGAAGGTGGTGGAATTATATCCGAATACGGAGCGTTCCTCAAGAGCACAGAAATATTTAGATGAATTTGGTACAGCGGAAGCGGACCCAGCAAATCCGGATGATGCAGCGGATGAAAATACAAGAGATACAACAACTGGAGATACCGGTAATACGGATATTCCGGGAATTGAATAGTGGTACAATATAGGAACAATACAAAAGACATCAGGCTTTTTGCCCGGTGTCTTTTTGATTATAAAAAATGCTCCATAGTGCAGCAGTTTTTATGATATGAAACCAATCTATGATACAAGAAAAAATTATAAGAAAGATAGAGGAGAGGTATATGATATTTCAGTATGAATTAAAAGACAACAGTCTTCGGGTCATGGTGCCAAAAGAACTTGACCACCACAGTTCCATTGATCTGCGTTCGCAGACGGATATGTTACTTCAAACGTATCATGTGAAAAATCTGGTTTTTGATTTTAAAGATACGGAGTTTATGGACAGCTCCGGAATCGGCATGATGATCGGGCGGTGCAAAAACATGGATTTTACGGGTGGAGAAGTTCGGGCAGAGCATATGAATGGACGTATCCGAAAGATTTTTTTGCTGTCAGGACTGCATAAAATGGTAAAGATTGAGGAAGGCGGAGAAGAAGAATGAGAAAAAATGAGATGTATATGAGTTTTTTGGCAGATTCCGTGAATGAGAGTCTTGCGCGTATTACCGTTGCGGCATTTGCAATGGAGTTAAATCCTACGATGGAGGAAATTGAAGATATCCGCACTTCCGTTTCGGAGGCGGTGACAAACGCAATTATCCATGGCTACGAAGAAAAAGAAGGAATGGTAGAGATCCACTGTGTACTCTTAGACCGGTTATTACATATTGAGATCAAGGATAACGGAAAAGGAATTCCTGATGTGGAAAAAGCAAAACAGCCGTTTTATACGACAAAACCGGAGTGTGAGCGTTCCGGAATGGGGTTTGCTTTTATGGAGGCATTTATGGATTCCGTGAAAGTGGAGTCTGAGCTGCATATCGGAACCAGGATTACGATGGAAAAGGAGATAGGGAAAGTAGAGGATGAGTGATTTTACGGAAAGGCTTACCAGGGCACATACAGGAGATGAAAAGGCCAGGGAAGAGCTGATTCTGGAGAATCGTCCGTTAGTCTATGCGGTGGTCAAGCGTTTTGAGTACCGGGGCTATGACAGGGAAGAACTCTTTCAGATCGGAATGATAGGTCTGATGAAAGCGATTGATCGTTTTGATACAAAGTACGAGGTGGCATTTTCCACCTATGCCGTACCGTTGATCACGGGGGAATTGAAACGTTTTTTTCGGGATAATTCCATGATGAAGGTTTCGAGAGGTTTAAAGGAACAGGGATACCATATTGCAAAAGCAAGGGAAAAAATTGAGCAGGAAAAAGGCAGGGATGCCACCTTAGAGGAAATTTCAAAAGAGACGGGGCTTAGTACCGAGGAAATCCTTATGGCAACGGAGGCGAATCGGGAAGTCTCTTCTTTATCGCAGAGCATTTATGAAAAAGACGGCAGTGAGATTTCGTTAGAAGAGCAGTTGTCTGCAAAAGGCGGGGCAGTTCCGGCAGGGAGTGACCAGTCCGGGGAAGGAGATTATGAAAAAGAATTTGTGGTCAACCGGATCTTAGTGGAGCAGCTTTTAGGAGAGTTAAACGAAAAAGAGCGGAAGCTGATCACGCTGCGGTATTTTGAAGAAAAAACACAGGTACAGGCTGCAAAGGAATTAGGGGTCAGCCAGGTACAGGTTTCGCGTTTAGAAAAGAAGATCCTATTGAGGCTGCGAAAGCGTGTCTAAAGAAAAAAGAAGAGTCATCCGATATTATTTACAAATAGGAACAATCATGTGGGGTGACAATATGAGCAGGATAACATCGTATGGAAAGCAGAGCATAACGGATTTATTAGGAAAAATGAATCAGGCAGAGAATGCAATAGATCAGGTGGATAAAACAGAAGATGGAAAGAGTACAAAAAAAGATAAGAGCAAAGTATTTGCAGGCGACCTGAATCTGATTGATGATCCGGTAACTAAAAAACGGAAAGAGGCACAGCAAAAAGCTCTGAAGGTCGTAAAGGATGCCTGGGATATCGACCGTTCTATTGATGCGGATATCCAGGAGCGAAGAGATCACTATGACAAAATGAAGACTTTGTACAGTGAGGCACAGGATGAGGTTTTAAAGATCAATGACCAAAAAAAGGCATTGAGAGAGCAGCACATGGTAGAGCCGGATTCCCAGGAACAAAAAGATTTAGAACTCTTAGAGAAAAGACAGGTTTGCATGAGTGGAAAATTCAATATTGAGTTGACCGAGGAGGAGTGGAAACGCTGTGAAGAAATCGATAAGGCTGGACTGACCAACTACCAGGAACAGGCATTAGAATTAAATAAACGGAGTATCCATTTCCGGAAGGAACTCAAGGAAGCCCAAAAGGGTATGAAGGAGGATGTAGCCAAGATCAAGGCAATCCGTTTGGAACGTTTGAAGTCAGATCCTATGGTAGAAGCAGAGAAAAATGCAGATCAGATCATGGAAAATGCGAGCAAAGAAATTATCGGTCTGTTGAAACAGGAAGCCATAGACAACATGGATGAAAAGCAGCAGGAAGCTGAAGAAAAGGCGAAAGATACCAAGGAAGAGAAGAAAGAGGAAGAAAAAAAGTTAGAGGAGCAGAAGTTAGAACGGGCAAAACAGGAAGCTATGATGATGCAGACCAAAGAAGCGGCAAGAAAAGTCCGGACACAGCAGAAACGCGTAGAGGCATCGGATGTGGATATGGGAGAGATCGTGACCCTTGCAAGAGACTACCGTCAGCCGGAAAATGTGTCGCAGACTTTGAATGAGATCAAGAATAATATGAAACTGTTAGAGGCGGATTTGAAGGGAATCCAGGTGGATGAAGAGGGATAAGAAATATTCATTGTCACTGGTTCGACCAGCAACCAGAAAGGGCGTATTCACGAAAAAATCACGAAAAATATGTAAAAAGTAGTAGAAAATCGTTAAAAAACTTGTAATTTCATTAAAAAAGTATTAAAATTGGACTCATCGGCTGGTATGACCAGCCAAAGAATATCATATATTTAAGTAGCATTGAAGGAGGAAAGAAGATATGTTATTCAACCTTTATGGCGATAACGCCATGTGGCAGCTTCTCGGATGGGTCCTGGTATTTGCCGGATTAGTTATCTGTAATGAAATTGCCCGTCGTACAAAAGCAGGAGGAGTATTCTTTTTCCTGATCTTACCACTTGCATTGACAGTTTATTTTATTGCCATCGCAGTAGGCGCAGCAAACGGCTCAGAATGGGCATTAAACAACCAGACACATAAATACATGAACGGTTGGTTCCATTATGCGAAGCTGTATGCAGCAGTAGCAGGATGTATTGGTTTCATGATGCTCAAATACAAATGGGGCATTGGAAAGAAAGAATGGTTTAAACCATTCCCATTCATCATCGTAGCAATTAACATTTTAATCGCAGTATGTTCTGACTTTGAGTCTGCGATCAGAGGTGCACAGGCATTTGCTGAGACCGGTTCCAGATACTGGTTATCTAACGAGGGCGTATGGCTCTACGGTGGATGGTGGAACTGGGTAAACGGTATTGCCGGAATTCTTAACATCTTCTGTATGACAGGATGGTGGGGAATCTACACATCCAAGAAAAAAGATGATATGTTATGGCCTGATATGACATGGCAGTTCATCTTAGCATACGATGTATGGAACTTTACTTATACATACCTGAACCTTCCTACACATAGCTGGTACTGTGGTATTGCATTATTATTAGCACCTACATTCGCAGCAATGTTCTGGAACAAGGGTGGTTGGATCCAGAACCGTGCAAATACTTTAGCAACATGGTGTATGTTCGCACAGGTATTCCCATTATTCCAGGTAGGATCTAAGTTTGCAGTATTACCATCTCTTTATGGAAAAGAGTGGACAAATGGTTTAGAGTTAGCTACAGCAGCTCAGCCTGCATACGCAAACCCAACAGCTCAGGGTGTAATGGCAATCCTTGCAATTGTTGTAAACGTACTTTGCATTACCATTATCATCAAACGTTCTCTTGAGCAGAAGAAGAACCCATACAAGAACGAAATCTTTACAGATCAGAAAGACTTCCAGATTGCTATGGCAAGAGCTGAAGAACAGTAAGAAGAATAGGAATTGTGAGAAGACATGGAGGAGGCTCTGTGTCTTCTTTTTTTGTGTGTAAGTGTGTTAGAAAGGGTATGTGTTCAACAGGCTCCCGACGATTATTCCGGGTTTCCTTGTGCTAAGCATTCCGATGAACCTCCCCCAAAGCAGGAAGCGTGTTCGCCAGAGGGCTCCACGCTTCCGGGAGTTTCATCTCCATAGCACAAAAAGAAACTTTTCATAATCGTCGGGAGCTCGCTGGGATATACGTTTTCTAATGTGGTTGGGGGAGGATGTTTCGCAGAGCAACTTATGAGGACAGCAGTATTGACAAAGGGATAATGTCCGTCGAACTCCTGCCCATGATATCACGCTTCCTTGTGCAAATCATTTCGATGAACCTCCTTCAAAGCAGGAATCGTGTTCGCCAAAGGGCTCCACGCTTCCGGGAGTTTCATCTCCATAGCACAAAAAGAAACCTTTCATAATCGTCGGGAGCTCGCTGGGATATACGCTTTCTAATGTGGTTGGGGGAGGAGTGAGTTCTACATTGAGATTTCCGAGAAGGTGCTGCCGAGTAATTGTGGTGAAATAGAACTAGATATATTATATGTAAAATGGTCTTGATTTCAGAAATGGGACATGTTATGTAAATCCAATGGCTTGTAGAACATTTCTTAAAATCTTTATAGAATCTTCCAAAATTCAGTGGATAGCTTTTAAATGAGTTTTTAGGAGACCATATACAAACTCATAACTCATCTGATATTTTCTATACTTACATTAATTAAGCAATTCTCAAAATGCAATTCTTTTAAACCATTGAATGATTCATCCTAGAAATTTCCATATAAACACAATGTAGCAGTTCCCGGCTATCCCCACAGACAGTTGCGAGGCTTCCGTCGTGAGGAGCACACTGCCGCTCATGTTTTGTGTCTGTTTGAGCCTGTAGGGCGAGTTGCACAAAACATGAGTAAAAAGGCGTGGGCGACGAACAGGAAACGTAGCATGTCCGTGGGGATAGCCGGGGACAGCGTATGATATAAAGATAAGTATCTAAATCAAAATAGAATATATTTTAGAACTGTTAGAAAATCCTTTTATGTATTTTCACCCATTCAACACTTTACAGAACTCAAAATCAGTGTATAATGTAGTGCGGGAAGGGAGAGAGGAGCGTGATGGAATGGCAGGTTTGGAGAATCCTGTAGAGGAATTGATCGTAGAAAACAAGCAGATGTCGGAAGCATTTTGTAATAGTCTGTTTTTAGCTTTATCGGGAGGATTTCAGGATGCCTATACCTACAATTCAAGAGGCAAGGTGTTTTCAAACGCACAGACTGGAAACGTGGTACTGATGAGCCAGCATTTTATGGAGGGACGCTGGCAGGAAGGAATCCGTTATCTGCTGCCACTGTTGGCATTTGCGGTGGGAGTGTTTATTGCAGAGAGGATACAGTATCGGCATCGATATGCAAAACGTCTGCATTGGAGACAGGGCATTTTGTTAGCGGAGATCGCCATTTTGTTTATTGTAGGTTTTATGCCTGAAAAATGGAATCTTCCGGCAACGATCATGGTATCTTTTGCATGTGCTATGCAGGTACAGACCTTCCGGAAAGTCGGAGGTTATTCCTATGCAAGTACCATGTGTATCGGAAATTTAAGGAGTGGTACCGCAGCATTGTCCGTTTGGTACAGGGAGAAAAAACCGGAGCAGTTAGAGCAGGCACTTTACTATTTTGGAATCATCTTCTTTTTTGCCATAGGAGCAGGAATCGGTGGAATCTTATCCATAAGATTTGGTTTACATATCATATGGGTTTCCTGCGTCTTTTTATTGATCAGTTTTAGCCTGATGTTTGTAGAAACTTTAAAGAAAAAGTAAAAAATAAGACGGATACACCAAAAGAACGTTGAAATAAGGAATTATGCGAATTTTTTACATAAAAATGCGTAAAAGTAAAAATTTCACAGTTGACATTTGACATATTTGGTGTATAATTATAACAATTCGATGGAGAAGGTCATACTTTCTCCATTTTTTGTTGTAGTTGACATAATTCTAAGGAGGAGCAAGGATGAAAAGGAAATTAATTGGAGTAATTTTAATGGCAGTGATGGTTTGCTCACTGGCAGCATGTGGTTCAAAAGAGACCAAGGAAACAAAAGCAGACGCAGATAAGTCAGGAACACCGGTTTTAAGAGTAGCAATGGAATGTGGCTATGCACCATATAACTGGACACAGTCAGATGACTCGAACGGAGCAGTTCCGATCGAGGACAGCAAAGATTATGCGTATGGATACGATGTTATGATGGCAAAGAAGATTGCAGATAAATTAGGCTGTGAGCTTCAGATCGTAAAACTGGACTGGGATTCCCTGATTCCGGCAGTACAGTCAGGAACCGTGGATTGTGTTATCGCAGGTCAGTCAATTACTTCTGACAGAAAAGAAATGGTAGATTTTACAGAGCCATATTATTATGCATCCATCGTTACTTTAGTAAAATCTGATGGAAAATATGCAGATGCAAAAGGAATCAGCGATCTTGCAGGTGCAACCTGTACATCACAGCTTGGAACGATCTGGTACGACAATTGTCTGCCACAGTTAAAAGATGCGAATATCCAGCCGGCACAGGAATCAGCTCCGGCAATGTTAGTAGCATTAGAGAGTGGCCGTACAGATTTAGTAGCAACAGATATTCCGACAGCAAAAGCAGCATGTGTTGCTTATCCGGATCTGAAGATTTTAGATTTTACAGATACAGATGATAACTACAAAGTATCCGATGAAGATATCAACATCGGTATTTCTGTAAAAAAAGGAAATACAGAGCTTACAGACAAGATCAACAGCGTATTAAAAGAGATGACAACAGAGGACTTTGACTCTATGATGGACGAGGCAATTTCTGTTCAGCCGTTATCCGAGTAATCAATTAAAAAGGGGTTAGATAACGTGATTTCAAACATGAACTTTTGGGAACGTATTCTCTATCTGTTACAGGAATATGGAACCTCCTATTTAAAAGGTGCAGGAACAACACTTGTGATCGCACTCGTATCGACAGCAATCGGTTGTCTGATAGGATTTATTGTCGGAATCATCCAGACGATTCCGGAGGACAGGCAGAGAGATTCCCTGTTAAAAAAGATCGTTTTAAAGATTGTAAAGATTATTTTAAAGATTTATGTGGAAGTATTCCGTGGAACGCCGATGATCGTTCAGGCAGTGTTTATTTACTATGGAGCTGCACAGATTTTTAACATCCAGATGGGAATGTGGCAGTCCGCATTTTTGATCGTATCGATCAATACCGGTGCGTATATGGCAGAATCCGTGCGTGGTGGAATCATTTCCGTCGATCCGGGACAGACCGAAGGTGCAAAGGCAATTGGAATGACACATGTACAGACAATGACCAATGTCATTCTGCCACAGGCATTTCGGAATATTTTACCGCAGATCGGCAACAACCTGATCATCAATATCAAGGATACTTCCGTGCTGTCCATTATCAGTATTGTAGACCTGTTCTTTGTACATAAGAGCGTGGCAGGTGCGTTGTATACCTATTTTGAATCCGCAGTGATCGTAATGTGTATGTATCTGATCATGACATTAGCAGCGTCTAAACTGCTCCGTTTATGGGAGAAAAAGATGGACGGTTCACAGAACTATGAATTAGTCGATGTCATGGGGATCGGAACCCAGTTGGGCGAAGAAGTAAAACGTGGAGAGTAGAGGAGGTTTCATATGAATGCAGAAGATGTAATATTAGAAGTATCTCATCTGGAAAAATCTTTTGGCTCTCACGATGTGTTAAGAGATATCAGTTTTCAGGTGGCAAAAGGTGATGTGGTTTCCGTGATCGGAGCATCCGGTTCAGGAAAATCCACAATGCTCCGCTGTGTGAATCTGTTAGAGACACCAACCGGTGGCAGCATTTTATATCATGGAGAAGATATCACAGACCCAAAGATTAACGTGCCGGCGTACCGCTCAAAGGTTGGCATGGTGTTCCAGAGCTTTAATCTGTTTAATAACATGACAGTTTTAGAGAACTGCATGGTCGGTCAGATTAAGGTGGCAGGAAGAAAAAAAGAGGAAGCAGAAGAAAAAGCAATGGCATACTTAAAGAAGGTCGGCATGGACGCGTACATCAATGCAAAACCGCGTCAGCTTTCCGGTGGTCAGAAACAGCGTGTGGCAATTGCAAGGGCTTTGGCAATGGAGCCGGAAATCCTGCTTTTTGACGAACCGACTTCCGCATTAGACCCACAGATGGTCGGAGAAGTCTTAAATATCATGCGTCAGCTTGCGCAGGAAGGCCTTACGATGATCGTAGTCACACATGAGATGGCATTTGCAAGAGACATTTCAAGTCATGTGATCTTTATGTCAGACGGCGTGATCGAGGAAGAAGGAACTGCAAAAGAAGTATTCTTAGAGCCAAAGAGCGAAAAGACCAAAGAGTTCTTAAGCAGATTCCGTGGAATTGAAGGCGAGGTATAATTGAATGTTTTTCCTCTTTCTGCTATACTTTGAGAAAGTATGGAGGAAGAGAAATCTCAACATAGAAAATTCCCTGTTCGGGTATAATATGATACCGAAACAGGGAATTTTTATGTTAAAATTTTTTATAAAAGAATTAGCACTCACCTATTGACAGTGCTAACAAAAGGTGTTATACCTTATATTGTAAAGGAAAAATAGGTTTCAGACATTCTTATTTTTAGGAAATAGAATGTGACGATAGAAAGGGGCGTAGAAGTATGAACATCCAGAAATTTACCCAGAAATCAGTAGAAGCGATCAACGATTGCGAGAAATTAGCATATGAATACGGAAATCAGGAAATCGAGCAGGAACATTTGATGGTTGCATTGATGCAGCAGGAAGATGGACTGATCCCGAAATTAATTGAGAAAATGGAGATCCAGAAACAGCATTTTGCAGATAATGCAAGACGAAAACTGGAGGCCAGAGTTAAAGTGTCCGGAGGACAGGTTTATGTGGGACAGAATCTGAATAAAGTTCTGATCCATGCAGAAGATGAAGCAAAACAGATGGGCGATGAATATGTATCGGTAGAGCATCTGTTTTTAGCATTGATAAAATACCCGAATCAGGCAATGAAAGAACTGTTTAAGGAATATGGTATTACCAGAGAAAGATTTTTACAGAGTCTTTCTACCGTGCGTGGTAATCAGAGGGTAACTTCTGACAATCCCGAGGCAACATATGATACGCTTGAAAAATACGGCTATGACATGGTAGAGCGGGCAAAAGACCAGAAGCTGGACCCTGTCATCGGAAGGGATACGGAAATCCGTAATGTTATCCGAATCCTATCCAGAAAGACAAAAAACAATCCGGTGTTAATTGGTGAGCCGGGTGTCGGAAAAACGGCAGTAGTAGAAGGCTTAGCGCAGAGGATCGTGCGTGGTGATGTGCCGGAAGGATTGAAAGATAAAAAATTGTTTGCACTGGATATGGGTGCATTAGTAGCAGGTGCAAAATACCGTGGAGAATTTGAGGAACGTTTAAAAGCAGTGCTCGATGAAGTAAAGCAGAGTGACGGTCAGATCATTCTCTTTATTGATGAGCTGCATACCATCGTCGGAGCAGGAAAGACGGACGGTGCCATGGATGCAGGCAATATGTTAAAACCAATGCTTGCAAGAGGCGAGCTTCACTGCATCGGTGCAACAACGTTAGACGAATACCGTGAATATATAGAAAAAGATGCAGCACTAGAGCGTCGTTTCCAGCCGGTACAGGTCGATGAACCGACCGTAGAAGATACGATCTCTATTTTAAGAGGTATCAAAGAACGCTACGAGGTATTCCACGGAGTTAAGATTACCGATGCCGCATTAGTCAGTGCAGCAGTCCTTTCGAACCGCTATATTTCGGACCGTTTTTTACCGGATAAAGCAATTGACTTAGTTGATGAGGCATGTGCCCTGATCAAAACCGAATTAGATTCTATGCCAACCGAGTTAGATGAGTTGAACCGTAGGATTATGCAGCTTCAGATCGAAGAAACTGCATTGAAAAAAGAGGAAGACCATCTGAGCAAGGATCGTTTAGAGGCACTTCAAAAAGAATTAGCTGAATTAAACGATGAATTTGCAGCGAAGAAGGCACAGTGGGACAACGAGAAAAAGACCGTAGAAAAGGTACAGAAGCTGCGTGAGGAATTGGAGTCTTTGAAAAAAGAAATTGCACTTGCAAAGCAGAACTACGATTTAGAGAAAGCAGCAGAACTTCAGTATGGCAGACTCCCACAGTTAGAGGGTGAGCTTGCCGCAGAAGAAGAAAAAGTGAAAAAAGAAGATTTTTCACTGGTGCACGAAAGTGTTACCGATGAAGAGATTGCAAGGATCATCTCCCGCTGGACAGGAATCCCGGTAGCAAAACTGACAGAGAGTGAACGAAACAAAACACTGCACTTAGATGAGGAACTTCATAAACGTGTCATCGGACAGGATGAAGGAGTTACAAAAGTAACCGAAGCGATCATCCGTTCCAAAGCAGGAATCAAAGATCCGACGAAACCGATCGGTTCCTTCCTGTTCCTTGGACCAACCGGTGTCGGAAAAACGGAGTTGGCAAAGAGTCTCGCAGCGAGCCTGTTTGATGATGAAAACAACATGGTAAGGATTGACATGAGCGAATACATGGAGAAATATTCCGTATCACGTCTGATCGGAGCGCCTCCTGGATATGTCGGCTATGAAGAGGGCGGACAGTTAACCGAGGCAGTCCGTAGAAAACCATACTCCGTAGTGCTTTTTGACGAGATTGAAAAGGCACATCCTGATGTATTCAACGTATTACTTCAGGTATTAGATGATGGCAGGATCACGGATTCACAGGGCAGGACCGTAGATTTTAAAAATACGATCCTGATCATGACTTCTAACATTGGCTCAGCACACCTGTTAGATGGTATTGATGAAAACGGCAACATCAGTAAAGATGCCGAAGAAGCCGTTATGAATGAACTTCGTGCCGGATTCCGACCGGAATTTTTGAACCGTCTGGATGAGATCATCCTGTTTAAGCCATTGACAAAGAACAACATTGGAGAAATCATCCATCTGTTAATGGAGGATCTGAACAGCCGTCTGGTAGACAAAGAAGTCCGTGTCGAGTTGTCAAAAGAAGCAGAAGCGTATGTGGTAGACCACGGATTTGATCCGGTTTATGGTGCAAGACCGATGAAACGTTATCTGCAAAAAACAGTTGAAACCGAGGCAGCAAAGCTGATTTTAGCGGATCGCGTTCGTGCAGGAGACACCATCCTGATCGATGTGGAAAATGGAGCATTGACTGCAAAAGTGAAAGCATGATCCATGGATCAGCGAGCAACGGAATTATGAGTGAGCGATACTCATAATAGAATCAAACTTTAGAATATTATAAACAGGAGGCACTTCTCTTCTGATGAGGAAGATAAGTGCCTCCTATAAATTTGTCAGAAAAAAGTTAATAAAAGTCCTTGACAAGTGGAAATTTTTTCTATAATATAACACCAACCTACTTGGTAGGTATGTAAAAGAAAAAGCAAATAAATCTTAAGAAAGAATGAGGTAAAGAAGATGAGTAATTATAAATTTGAAACATTGCAGCTTCATGTAGGACAGGAAAAAGCAGATCCGGTAACAGATGCAAGAGCCGTACCGATCTATGCAACCACTTCTTATGTATTCCACAATTCCCAGCATGCAGCAGACCGCTTCGGACTGCGCGATGCAGGAAACATCTATGGTCGTCTGACAAATTCCACACAGGATGTATTTGAACAGAGAATTGCAGCATTAGAGGGTGGAGTTGCAGCGTTAGCAGTTGCATCAGGAGCAGCAGCCATTACTTATGCGATTGAGGCATTGGCACAGGCAGGAGATCACATTGTTGCACAGAAAACAGTTTACGGCGGAACTTTTAATCTGTTAGAGCATACGTTAGTACAGTTTGGAATAGAGACAACATTTGTCAATGCCCATGATCTCAAAGAGTTAGAGGCAGCTATTTTACCAAATACAAAGGCAGTTTACTTAGAGACACTTGGAAATCCAAACAGTGACATTCCGGATATTGACGCGATCGCAGAGATTGCACACAAACACGGCATTCCGGTTGTAGTAGACAATACCTTTGGTACTCCATATCTGATCCGTCCGATCGAGTATGGTGCAGATATTGTCGTACATTCTGCAACAAAATTTATTGGAGGCCACGGTACAACTCTTGGAGGAGTCATTGTAGATTCCGGAAAATTTGACTGGAAAGCAAGTGGAAAATATGCACCGATCGCAGCACCAAACCCAAGTTATCATGGAGTATCTTTTGTAGATGCTGCCGGTCCTGCTGCATTTGTAACATATATCCGTGCCATCCTGCTTCGTGACCAGGGAGCAGCAATTTCACCGTTTGCGGCATTTTTACTGTTACAGGGAACAGAGACACTTTCTCTTCGATTAGAGAGACATGCCGAGAATACCAAAAAAGTCATTGAATATCTTCGCAACCATCCAAAAGTTGCAAAAGTAAACCATCCATCCCTTCCGGATCATCCGGATCATGCACTCTATGAGCGTTATTTCCCAAATGGCGGCGGCAGCATTTTTACATTTGAGATCAAAGGTGGTCAGGAAGAGGCATACCGCTTTATTGATAACCTTGAGATTTTCTCGCTGCTTGCAAATGTAGCAGATGTAAAATCATTGGTGATCCATCCGGCAACTACCACACATTCCCAGTTGTCAGAAGAAGAACTTGCAGATCAGGGAATTACACCATCTACCATCCGTCTTTCCATTGGAACAGAGCATATTGACGATATTATCGCAGATCTTGAAAAAGGATTTGCAGCAGTTTAAAAAATAGGAAAGGGAAGGGAAAAGAATGATTTCGACACGCGGACGATATTCCATCCGTATTCTTTTAGACCTTGCCGAGCACGGTAACGGTGAATTTATCCCGATGAAAGAAGTGGCGGCCCGTCAGGGGATTTCCCTAAAATATATCGAGCGGATGATGCCGGTACTGAAAACAGGCGGGCTGGTAGACAGCCTGCACGGCATTGGCGGTGGATATCGGTTGACAAAAGAGCCATCCGAGGTGACTTTGTGGGATATTTTAATTCTTGCAGAAGGAGATTTAGCACCGGTGTCCTGTCTGCAGGAAAATGCGGCTGTATGTGAACGGGCGGCAGCATGCAGGACTTTGCCGGTATGGGAAGATTATTATAAACTGACGAAAGATTATTTTCGTGGTATTACGTTAGAGGATCTGATGAGGCAGCAGCGTTGAGCGGCTGCCTTAAAATTTAGGAAAATGTCAGGAGACTGTCTTGAAATATCAGGGTTTATTTCTGGTGGAATTAATAGGGGCACAAATGAAATATTCCAAGTTTCCTTGTGCAGAACATTCCGATGAACCTCTGAAAGCAGAAAAAGAAACTTTCCATATTTCATTTGTGCGTCTCTGTGGTAGACTTCTCAAAAAATTCAATAGAACAATTCAAAACAAAAATGATTTGATTCAACAAACAGATTCAGAAGTATTCACCAATATTAAAATCTAAAAGAGGGAGAGTGGGCATCTGCATGAAAATCCAATTCCACCTGAATTTCAAAAAATAAAATAGCACAAAAATAAATGCAACATTTTCGCCATGCCGGGACTCTGATATAATGAGTGCAAGTGAGTAGGCATGCTCACAGAGCACAGGAGGAGGGACCTATGGAAGAATTCATCCGTTGTTATGAAGAGATTTATCCCCGGATGTATAAAACAGCATATTATTATCTGAAAAATGCTGAAGAGGCAAAAGATGCGGTACAGGATGCGGCACTGATCTCCTATGAAAAATGGGGGCAGTTGCGGGAAAAAGAAAAGTATGCGGCATGGATGATGCAGATCCTTGTGAATCGTTGCAAAAGGCGAATGCGGACATGGTTTCGTAAAGAGGATGATATCGAAGATATTTTGAGCAATCGGAGCGAAGAAACATCAAAAGAAACAGATTTTGCGATGCAGGCTGCCGTAAAAGAAGTATTTTGGGAATTAAAAGATGAGGAAAGGCTGATCGTGGCGTTGTCTGTTTTTGGTGGATATACCGGTGAAGAGATTGCTGGTATTTTAGAAAAAAATCCAAGCACCATCCGTTCTAAATACCGCAGGGCATTGAAAAAAATGAGAGAGAAGCTGGAGGGATGAGAATGGAACATAAAAAAAGCAATCATTCATGGGATGAAGAAGAAATAAAAAAATACTTAGAACAGTCAGCAGAGGCAGAGGAGATCCCGCCGGAGTTAGAGACAGAGAATATGCGGAAATATATAAAAACGCAAACGACCGGTGAGCAGCAAAAGAAACATAAAAATATAACTGGAGACATCAAACACTGGTATCCTGCTGTAACCGCAGCATGTCTATGTATCATCCTGCTCGCAGGAATTAGTGGGATCCCAAGAAAAGCGGGAACAGATCAGCAGACATATGGTACGAAGTCACAGACGAAGGACATGGCTGCTCATACAACCTATCACAACATATATCAGCAGTTTTCCGAACTTTGGCAGGGAGAATATGTACAGGGAGAGGTACAGGAATATGCCATCGGAACGCTGGATACAGCCGATATGGCAAGAACGACAGCGGGTAACGAAGAAAGTTCAGATGCTGTTCGGGGTGAGACAAAAAAAGAAAGCAGTGATCAGACAGAGCATGGAGTTACTAATACACAGGAAAAAAATGTGGATGAAGGAGATGTTATAAAAAACGATGGAAGATACCTCTATCAGGTGATTTCAGAAGAAACGAAGACTGCCACCTCGGGGAATTATGCCATTCAGATCACAGATACCCAAAACGGATTGAAGCGAAAGAGCAAGATTCGTGGCTTTGAAAGTATTTCTGATTTTTATATATGGAAAGACCGGCTGATCGTCATAGAATCCTGTGAATTAAATAACAGTGACACCAGTACGACAGAAGATATTGCTTTGTTAAATAAACAGATGTATACAGGAACTGCTTATTGTAAGATTCATATCTATGATACGAAGGATCGCAACAAACCAAAGAAAATCCATACTTTTACGGTGAAAGGCAGCTATGAGGATTCCAGAATTTCCGATGGATATTTCTACTTTTTTGCGCAGAACATGACGCAGAAACCGGATAAAGAGGAGAATTATGAGGAGTATATCCCGGTGGTAGATGGAAAATTGTTGAGTGAAAAAGATATTTTTCTGCCGGAGGACTGTTTAAGCACTTCCTATCTGGTCATGGCATCAATTGATCTAAAACAGCCGGAGAAGTTTCAAGATACCAAGGCAGTAGTGACCGGGGCAGAGCTATTTTATGTAAGTGAAAAAAATATCTATGTGACAGACAGCAGTTATCCGGACTGGGAAGAAGCAGGAACGCAGAGCGACAGTACGAAGATCAGCAGGATTTCTTATCGGGATGGAAAAATGAAATTAGAGGCATCCGGAAGTGTTGAAGGAGTTTTGACGGATGATATGGCAATGAGTGAATATCAGGGAAATCTTCGGATCGCAACCACAAAGACGGCATACGGGATCGAGAAAGTGACGGACGATATCGATGGAGAGATCATCGGATATGATACGCAGGAAAGCACAACGTATAACCAGCTTTATATTTTAGGAAAAAACCTGAAGATCAAAGGAAAAATAGAGAATCTCGCAAAAGGTGAAGAGATTTATGCAGTCCGTTTTTTGGGAAATACCGGATATGTGGTGACATTTCGACAAACAGATCCGCTTTTTTCCATAGACTTGTCTGACCCGAAAAAACCGAAGGTTTTAGGAAAATTGAAGATTAGTGGTTTTTCCGAATATCTGCATGGATACGGCGAAGGAATGCTGTTAGGACTTGGAATGGAAGCGGATGAAAAAGATGGAGCGGTAGAAGGAATGAAACTGTCCATGTTTGATATTTCAGATCCTTCCGATGTAAAAGAAACGGCAAAAGAAGATCTGACAGAGTATGGCTACGCAGGAGCACTTTATAATTATAAAGAGGTCTTAGCGGATCAGGAAAAAAATCTGATAGGCTTTTTAGCAAGCGGATATGACAAAACCGATAAATACCGCTGTGACTATCTGCTGTATTCTTATGAGAACGGAAAGTTTGTACAGCGGATGAAGATGGACTGCAAGGAAAAGGGAAATGTGGTCGGCTATATTCGCGGAACTTATATCGGAGATAGTTTTTATCTGTTATACGAAGACGGAATGGTACAAAAATATAGTCTGGATAATGGAGAGTTGGCAGAGACGTTAGAATGATCAGAATAGAATAAAAAAATATCCCCGAAAATTCTTTATAATCAAAGGAAAATTCGGGGATGTTCGTTTATGGCATATTCTCTGCCGTTTATGCTTTAGTCAGGTGAGAGATATCCATATAGTCAGGCAGACCGTTCTTATACCGGATATCCGGTTCTCCAATGATCAATGGACGTAAGTATTCGTACATCGGAGGGAGAACATCGTTACCTGCTTCATTGATCCATTCACGAGGAACGGAACGGATCTCATTTGCGATCTTAGCTACATTTTCGTGTCCGTAAGCAACCTTGTATGGATTAGAAGAAAGACGTTTTAAGGTAACCATGCAGCCGGTAACCCCTTCCTCTGCTAATTCTACGGCATGATGACCAAGCTCGAAGGACTCGGTTAAATCTGTTGCAGAAGAGATATGTGCACCGGAACGCTGAAGAACATTGATCTCAATGGAGCGTACCTTAATGTCAATGTTGGATGTTACAAAATTCTCTAAGGCTTTGCCGGCACCGCTTAAGTGGCTGTGACCAAAACCATCGGTGGTCTGGGAGGCAGCACTGATATAATTTCCATTTTTGTCGCGGATACCCTCGGATACGGCAATGATAACCGTGTTCTGCTTTTTCAGAAGTTCCTTTACATCTGCTAAGAACTGAGCGGTATCGAACGGAGCTTCCGGCAGATAGATCAGATGCGGAGCCGTATTGTATTCATTTCTTGCAAGTGCTGAAGCAGAAGTCAGCCAGCCTGCATCACGTCCCATAATTTCAACAATTGTTACACTTGGTACCGGATAGCTGAAAGTATCATGTGCAATCTCTAAGATCGTAGATGCAATGTATTTTGCAGCGGAGCCAAAACCAGGTGTATGGTCTGTCAGACAGAGGTCATTGTCGATCGTCTTAGGAACACCGATGACTCTGACATCACTTCCGATAGAAGCTGCATATTGTGATAATTTTAACGCAGTGTCCATGGAGTCATTTCCTCCGATATAGAAGAAAGCACCGATATTTAAACTTTCAAACATTTCAAAAATCTGTGCATAAGTTTCAGGTGATTCTTCCACGGTAGGAAGTTTGTAACGGCAGGAACCTAAATACATAGACGGTGTGTGTTTTAACCTGTTCAGCGTCTCTTCGTTGGCAACAATCTCACTCAGATTGATTACATTATTATTTAAAATTCCTAAAATACCATTAACGGAACCGTAGATTGTATCAAAAACCTGAGAGTCCTTTACCCCTTTGACAACACCTGCTAAGCTGGCATTGATCGCAACGGTAGGACCGCCGGATTGTGCAACAATGCAATTCTTTTTACCCATAAAAATCTCCTTCTCTAATACTGTAAATTTATATATTTATGATAGCGAAAAACAGGGAATATCGCAAGGTTTATTTATATTATTTATGCATCCTTTACACAAAATATGAAGAAAGATTAAAGCAGTTGGACATGAAACGCCGTTGTCTGTGGTGGAATACTCGAAGTCTGGAAATTTGCATGTGTGATCCGGACCCGTTGTCCCGGCTGTAATGCCCGGATGCTGATCGGTCTGCCGGAGCGGTCTGTGATCGTGGCATTTGAGAGAAGATATTTTGTCTGACTGTTGACATCAAAAGGGTTGCCGGTATAGAGAATCTCATTGACCGGGTCGACCATGGCAACCCGTCCGGTTGTAGTGGTAGAGGAAGAAGTCTGAAAATCCCTTCTGGCAACGATTAAAAAAGCGGTCGACTGTGGCGGGATGCTGCGTGTCATTGCAGAAGAAAAGACAACGTTGACCCACATACCCTTTCGTATATCGGAAAGCCGTATCTGCCGTCCTAAAGAATCTAACAGGACAGTATTCCTTGTAATATTTAATCTCAGATTCTGTATCGAAGTTGTTCGGTTGGCACCTGCTGTTGCATAAGAAACTAACAGATAACCGTTAGAAGAGCGGTTTGCAGGGACAACCTCCTCAACAAAAGCGTTATCAATACGCATGACATTTCCCTGTTGTGAAATGGTTCCGCGGGGATCACGATCCATAATGTGTTCTCCAATAAAAAATAAGATTCTTATTATAAATATGCCGAAGCAGAAAAGATGTGAAATCAGCAGATGGCGAATAAAGGAAAGGCATACGACCCATACTAAAAAGTGTTTGTAAGGAGAAATAGAAAATAGAGATAAGGAGGGGAAAGGATGAGAGAAGAGATGCCGATCGGATTCGGATTTGCGTTAGCGGAAAATGAAAAAGCAATGTCAAGTTTTGCAAAAATGACCGAAGAGGAGAAAAAGCAGGTCATGGAAGCAGCAAGAAGCGTACAGACCAAGAGTGGGATGCGGAGTCTGGTGGAAGACCTTGGAAAATTAGAAGGATAAAAAATAAAAGAACAGGTGTTGACAGTCAGCGATAATTGTAATATAGTGTACTTAGATGATAAGTACACTATATTACATTCCGGAGGTGAAACAGTGGAAATCATTATCAGTTCTAACACAAATAAACCGATTTATGAACAGATCACCGAGCAGATAAAAGCAATGGTCATGTGTGGAGAATTAAAAAACGGAGACCCGATCCCATCCATGCGGGCATTGGCAAAATCCCTGCATGTCAGTGTGATCACCGTACAAAGAGCATATGAAGATCTGCAAAGAGACGGTTTCATAGAGACCACGGTCGGCAGGGGAAGTTTTATATCGGCAAACAGCAAAGAATTTTATCAGGAGGAACAGCAAAAAGATATCGAATATCATTTAGAAGAAGCAGTGCAGAAAGCACACAGATGTGGAATCTCATTAGAAAAGCTGATAGAACTTCTGAACATATTTTATGAGGAGGATACATAATGGAAAACGCATTAAGGGTTTCGCATGTCAGTAAAGATTATCCGGGATTTTCCTTACAGGATATATCCTTTGAACTGCCAAAAGGCAGCGTGATGGGTCTGATAGGGCAGAACGGAGCCGGAAAGACCACAACATTAAAGTCCATTTTAGGACTGATCTCAAGTGAAGGGGAGATCGAAATCTTAGGAAGTGTTTCAGGGAAAGAGACACTTGCAAAGAAAGAAGAGATTGGTGTTGTTTTTGATGAGATGAACTTTTACGAGACACTGACCCCGGAAGAGACGGGAAAGATTTTTAACAAAATATATAAAAACTGGGATATGAAGCAGTATCAGGAATATCTAAAAAAATTCCGGCTCCCGGAGAAAAAAGAGATTAAGACTTTTTCAAAAGGCATGCAGGTAAAGCTGTCTTTGGCAGTTGCATTGTCACACCATGCAAAACTGTTGATCTTAGATGAAGCGACCAGCGGTTTAGACCCGGTGATGAGAGATGAGATACTGGACATTTTTTTAGACTTTGTACAGGACGAAGAACATTCTATTCTGGTATCCTCACATATCACCAGTGATTTAGAAAAAATCGCAGATTACATTACGTTTATTGACAATGGCAGGGTACTTATGAGCAAACCTAAGGATGAACTGATCTATGAATATGGCATTGCGCGGTGCAAAGAAAGCCAGTTCTTGCAGATGGATCAGAGTGAAATACTTACATATCGCAAACAGGAATACCAGTATGAAGTATTAGTAGATCACAAAGAACAGATCAAAAGAAAATACCCGGACATGGTCGTAGATCATGCAACGTTAGATGAGATTATGCTTCTATATATAAAGGGGGAACGAAAATGAGCGGATTATTATTAAAAGATTTCTATACCATTGGACATAATGCAAAACAGATGATGTTGATATTGCTGATCTGGGCAGTCTGTTTTTTGCCGGGACGCGATGGAAGCACTTACATTATTATGTGTGCTTCTTTATGTGGTATGATGACGGCGACGACTTTTACCTTTGATGATAAATGCCACTGGGAAAAATATGCGATGATCCTGCCAATTTCAAAAAAAGCGTATGTGTTAGAAAAATATGTTTTGCATATGATCTTCTCTCTGTTGGGAGTAGCGGCCGGTACAACAGTTACAGTAGTGGCGAACTGGTTCCAGGGAATGAGATTTAAAGGTCCGTTATGGCAGGTAGGGCTGCTCGGATTCGGCATTTCCATGGCAGTGGGTTGCCTGTTGCTTCCATTATTGTTGAAATATGGTTCAGAAAAGGCAAGGATCATTTTGTTAGGAGCAGTGTTTATTCCGATAATCCTGATTGTTGCATTGGTGTATTTAGCGGAAAAGACTGGTGCTATTTCCACAGACGAGATAGCGGTAGTTTTTCAATGGGGTATTCCACCGGTATTTATTGCACTACTCATTATTTCCGTTTTAATCAGTCAGAAAATTTTCGAAAAAAAAGAATTTTAATGTCGAATGCAAAAATATATTGGCAAAACTGCACAAAAAGCATCAGGACACAACAAGGCAAGTGTACAAAATGATAGCAGTATTGACGAAAAAGAAAAAGGGTATTGATATATCTGTTAAAAGAGGCGTAAAATAGTCCTAGGGTTACAGTTACGAAGGGTGATTTGTACAGATTGTCAATGATGGAGGAATCAAAGTGAAATTTGGAAAAATCAAAAAAACAATCTGTATCTTATTAGCAGGAACAATGGTATTGGGAACATCCCTGACTGCATTTGCCAGTGAGCAGACACCGGCAGATGGCACAGAAACCTATACAAACGTATCAGAGATGGCAAAGTTTACATTTAAAGGGTATAATAATGGAACACTGCCAACTCCAACCACAACACTCGGACTTTTAGAGTACACTCTTAAGACTTTCGTTATGGGAGACGAGTACAACGGACCAATCGGAATCGTAAAGGCTGTTTTAAACCAGAATGGAAAAGAGAAAAATGTCTATATCGTGGCATTATCCGGAACGGAATTAATCTGGAGTGATTACACCGGATTGCAGTCAACCGGTGCAGTAACAGATTTATTATGTGGATTTAATTTAGATAACCCATATATTAAAGCTGTTGTAAAAGCAATGAAACAGAATATTCCGGCAGGTTCTGATGTAGTGTTCTACGGACACAGTCTTGGAGGAATGATCGCACAGGAAGCAGCAGCGGACAAGACGATCAAGAGAATGTACAATGTAACAAATACAGTTACATTCGGTTCTCCGTTGATCAAACTGTTAAGCAGACGTGAAGGCTTAGTAAGAAGAATGTGCGATACATCTGATATTGTTCCTGTATTAAGCGTATATTCACTGACACCTCTTGCAGTAATTCAGTATTGGGGAAGCGAACGTTTCTCAGAGGATGGTGGATATAACAGCAAATGGCTTGCAGCACACAACGAAAGTTATCTGCGCCAGGACGTTTGGGGAGGCTATGATGTTCTGGGTATCAAAGGTGGTAACGCAACAATGACCTTTGATATGGGAGCAGCAGCTTATTATGAAGCACCTGGAATCAGCTGGTTGCATTTAAAAAAATAAGCATAGCTCATAATATATGTAGAAGAAGGTAAAAAACGTCTGTACAGACACCTTGTAATCTGGAAACTATGGATGCCGATGTAAAGTAAGGGGTTGCTTTGCATCGGTATCTTTTTGCTCTATAGGATTGGGGAGCAAAAGACGGTTTCAAGTTTTGGGATTGGTAATTTGCACAAAGCCGGGTCTGTTTTGTTCCGTTGTACGAAAATAAGAAAATCTAAGTCTGGCTGAGCCTGGTTATGATGGAGTGACGTGTACGTCTTAGACACCCCGTCCATGGGGTGCTAAGACTTTTGCTGCCGTCCATGGCAGCAAAACACTAGACATGAACAGCCAGACTAAGATTTACTAATTTTCTTTCAAAGTCACAAAAGCAGCTCCGGCTTTGTGCAAGTTGCCAGCTACTAAGTTATAAAGCAATGCTTTGTTTTTTATAAGAATTATTTTATAATAGATGGCAGAGATCATAACGAGGAGAGAAAGCATGTATACAGAAGCAGAACTGGTCAGGATCGCAAAGAGAGAAAATAATACCAGACGAAAATATTTAGTGGTGAACCGGTTGCAGGGAAAGCATATACCGGTCAGTCCCAAAGAGGCATTACAGATGTTTCGCTCATTAGCGGAACTTATAAAAGAAAAATATTCATCAGAGAGGCTTCTAATGGTCGGATTTGCAGAAACCGCAACAGCGATCGGAGCAGCAGTGGCGATCGAGTGTCAGGCAGCTTATATGCAGACTACGCGGGAAGTCATAGATGGCGTGGACTATCTCTATTTTTCGGAATCCCACAGCCATGCCACTGAGCAGAAGTTAGTAAAGACGGATTTAGATAAGATCATAGGTAAGACAGACCGGATCATTTTTATAGAGGATGAGGTAACAACCGGAAATACGATCTTAAATATCGTTCGTCTGATCCAAAAGACTTACGCAAAGCCGGTTTCGTTTGCGGTGGCATCCATTTTAAATGGAATGAATGAAGAAGCATTAGAGAATTATCAAAACCTAAAAATCCCGGTATATTATCTGGTAAAAACAACACATGACACCTATACGGAGATTGCAGAGCAGTATCAGGCAGACGGCATCTGTCATATTTGTACGAAACCGCAGGAAGAGGAAATACAACGGCAGAAGAAAGCAACGCAGCAGATAGAAATGCAGGAGATTTCGGGCTGGATAAATACAAGAAGACTCCATGCGGCAGACACTTATCAGCAGGCGTGTGAGCAGCTCTGGAAGGAAATACAGCAAAAATATCATTACATAAAAGAGACAGAAACAGGCAGACGGATACTGGTTCTTGGCACGGAAGAATTCATGTATCCGGCATTATATGTCGGGGCAAAATTAGAAGAGGCAGGCTATACAGTGCGGATGCATGCCACAACCAGAAGTCCGATCGCAGTCAGTAAAGAAGAAAAATATCCGCTTCATACGCGTTATGAATTAGCAAGTCTCTATGACAAAAACAGGATAACTTTTGTCTATGATCTGACAGAGTATGAAGAAGTACTGGTGCTGACGGATGCACAAAATCAAGAAACCGAAGGCTGGGAGTCTTTGCAAAGAGCATTGACCCTGAACCAGAACCGTCAGATCAGAGGAATAAGGTGGTGTTAAAATGAGAAGTTCTTATTCGAAAGAAGATGTGATCTTGCTGTTAAAGGATATTACCGGACTGGTACAGCCGCAGCCAACCGAAGAGAGGGAACGACTGATACAGGCAGGCTGTCACTACTGTGAAATGCTCCCGATCGAATATGTCCCAAGTGAAAAATATATGGAAGCATATCGGATGGCATTAAAAGATTATGCGAAGCCGACCGCAGAAGCGGTAGGAAGGCTTGCAGATAAGATCATAAAAAAACGTGGCAGGGAAGTGGTGTTAGTTTCCCTTGCAAGAGCCGGGATACCGATTGGCATTTTAGTCAAACATTATATCAAAAAGAAATACGGATATGACGTTCCCCATTATTCCATTTCCATCATCAGAGGACGTGGGATTGATGAAAATGCGATGAAGTATCTGTTGTCTCATTACCCGGCAGAGCAGATATTATTTGTGGACGGCTGGATCGGAAAAGGTGCGATCTTAGGGGAACTGCAAAAAGATGTGGCACCTTATTTTGGTGTATCATCGGAGCTTGCCGTAGTTGCAGATCCGGCAAATATCACGGAATTATGTGGCACCCACCACGATCTGTTGATCCCAAGTTCCTGTCTGAACTGTACGGTATCGGGACTCATCAGCAGAACTTTTTTGCGGGACGATATCATAGGAAAAGAGGATTTTCATGGGGCTGTTTATTATGGGGAATTGGAAAAAGCCGATCTGTCGCATGAATTTTTAGAAGCGATTGAAAAAGAATTTATTTTAGAAGTGCCAAAAGATGACTGGCAGCCACAGGGACATGGAATTGACGAGGTAAGAAAAATTGCAGGAGAGTATGGGATAGACAATATCAATCTGGTCAAACCGGGGATCGGCGAAACGACCAGAGTCCTGCTTCGCAGAGTACCGTGGAAAGTCTTAGTCAATGAAAAATATAAAGAAGATGCATCCCTAGAACATATTTTGCGGTTAGCAGAAGAAAAAGAAGTGCCGGTGGAGTGGTATCCACTGGAGAACTACAAAGCCTGTGGACTGATAAAGAAAGTGGCAGATGCATAAAAAAGACGCCAAAAACCGTTTGTTTTTTTCAATAAATTCCAATTATTATGGCAGGATCTAGTTTCATTCATAAGTGTGCGTAGTGATTCAACTGTTGTAGAGGTACTGTTAAGCTGGTTTACAGCCTGCTTGATAATAAGCTTTGTAATGTCATCCTTAGGAAGTACAGGAACAAGTTCCTTTGCTTTTCCATAGATTTCCTCAGCTTTGGATTGGCTGAAGTTGTACTTCTTACGTTTGCACCAGTTTTGATAATGGTCGATAAAGGCATTCAGGGACATTTTACGGACACAGTCCACATGCCAGTATGTAGATGCAAAATCAACCCATTTCTGGCTGCCGTCACTGCGTGCAGGACTGTCAAAGTAAGTATTCACACCAGGATAGGTCTGATCAAGGATGCCGATAAGATTATTGCAATGGATAATTCCTTACTAGCTGTAAGGGATATTAACCATAAATATATTGTAGTAGCGACCTGCAAAGAGAAGGCAGTCTGTGCCATTTGCGGTATCCACTATGGTTAGCCCTGCTGCTCATCAGCAGTGGTACAGCAGTTGGTGTTACTGTATATGAAAAACAGAAAAAGGGTAGAGTCTTATAAAAAGAATATCTATTAAAAAAATAGAAATAAAAGCTACAGGCAAAACAAAGCCGCTGCCGGTAAGATCCCATTACAGAGGATTCTTATGGCAGCGGCTTACTACATTGCTGCATCAAATATCGAAGATATAAACAGCAATCTTTATTTTACTTTAGAATGACTGGTATTCATATTCATGCTCTTCGTACTGGAAAGACCAAGCATCTGTGCCAGATCGAGTGTATCGTAAACCTTGATCGTCGGTGCTAACCAGACCTGACCGGTACCACGATATACATTGACGAGACCTTCGCCGCTGACAGCGGAACCCATCAGAGTCTTGGCACTGCGTTCTACGGTAAAATCTAACGTAGAAGAACGTAAAACAGCAAAATTGCCATCGACTTTTAAGGTGTCGTTTTCTAAATCAATGATATCCACTTCGGACATTGGTACCGTAGATTCTAAGATGACGATACCAGGACCGGTAAGCTGCTGCTGGAAGAAACTTTCACCGCCTGCGACAGCAGAGGAGAGGTTTCTTTGTGAGATCACTTTTACGGAAACACTGCCCTGTGCACAATAGAACATGCCGTCATCCACGATAATGGATTCATTTGCTGCAAGCTCTAACACCAAGAAATGCTTAAAAGAAGGCTCTAATACTAAAAGTCCGGTTCCCGAGTATTCCGGCTGTGCCATCTGTTCTCCGGTAACGGCACCACGGACTAATTTTCCAAGGGCATTTCCGAGAGTGACACCACTGACCATTTCAATATTTCCCTGGAAATAGCTCATTGCACCGCGCTCGATCGTTACTTTTTCGTTGTTCAGATACAGTGCGATCTGACGTACATGGATGTGTTGCTGTTCCATGAAGTAAATCTGCTGTGCCATGGAAGCATTTGAGAGTCCGAGAAGTTTTTCATATTCTAAGACTTCAACTTTTAATCCTCCACTTGTAAATTCTTCAATTACTTTGACGTTTTCTCTTGTTCCTGTTGCTGTTTTCATATGTAAATAACCTCCTAGTATAGGTGTTTTTGGGTACGACATCAGAGTGCAGAAGATTCGCTGTCGACAACTCCGAAAGCCTCTGCCAGCATCAATATCTGCATTGCCCAGTTAGAATGTGTCTTACATTCGTTCATGCGGGCTTTTTTAACGTTGCCATGGACCAAAGAAGGAGCAGTTTCCTCCCAGTGTAAAATGGCTTTGGCATCCTCATAATCTTCCTTAGATACGCGGTAGGCATCGTTGACCAGAGGAATCTGGTTTGGATGGATCACGGTTTTTCCGGTAAATCCACAAAGCCTGTCCTGTGCCAGTTCCGCTTTTAAACCACTGTCCCAGCCGGAGCCGTTGTAATATTCCCAGACCGGACCGGAAATCACATAGTCCATGCCAAACACGGTAATGATATCGGAAAAAATATCCGAGATCGGACGGATATCGTGAATCGACTGGGTGACGTGGCGGCGAAAGCCGAAAATATGGCATAAGTCATTGCCGCCGACACGGATGTTTAAAACAAGCGGTTCGATAGCGTCTAATTTTTCTTTTAAAGTATATAAGATCTGATGACGATGTTGTAAGTGGATCATAGAAGGACTTTCAAAAATCGGCATCATATAAATCGCACGGTTGTAACGTTCATTTACAGAAAGAATCTCAGAAATATAGGAATCTGCATTTTCCAAAGAAAACTTTGGAATAATAAATCCTGTGATCAGAACACCTGCATCCCCAAAACGTTCCATCAGATCAGGAATCTGCTGTGGAGTGCGTACTCTTATGAAAATTTTTGGGAGAAAAAAGGGATGTGCCTCTTTTGCGTTAAAAAGTGTATGAATGGTTTGTACCAGCTCATGTTCTGCTTCTGCAATGCGGTCATCCCGGATCGTATCTTCTAAACAGACCGCAAGAGAAAAATGCCTGCCAAACCGTTCGTGGATCAGCGAATTTGCCAGTGACTTATGATTCGCCGGGCAGTAGAGCAAAGGCCCCACGCTGTAATACAGGATTGAATCTTTCATGTAAGTAACTCCTTGTCATATAATCACTTTTATTGTACCATTCCCGGAAATAAATTAACAGTGTTATTTTTAGATTTAGTGTGCTAAAATAAATGAATGTAAAGCATAACACAAGGAAGGGATAACCGTATGTTTACACGCGGAATTATTCAAAATACAGAGGACTATTTTAAAGAATTAAATCAGCGTCCGGACAAGTGCATCTATTTTTACCGGATGAATGGATATAATGAAAAGTGCAGACAGTTTATCGGGGAATATGCAAAAGAAGCGAGAAAATCCGGTATTGTCATCGAAGGAAAGATTGCAAATCCGACCGAGCAGAATCTCTCCTATTATGAAGAAATCATGGGGATGGATTTTCAGATGAGCATGGGATTTTTACTGACAAGTCTGAAAAAATGGCTTCCCCGCATGAACGATTATCAGAGAGAAAATGTGGCGGCAGCTTTTTACGATACGTTGGATGCAATGCGAAAAGAAGGCAAAAACGAAAATATGCTGAAAAATGCCTATATCAAGTTTATGTGCTGGTTTTATTATAAGTTTGAGCGTATGGTCAATAATCTGGGCGAAAACAATGTGCCAAAGATTTTGTACGAAGGAACGATTAGCAATTATGAATTAAAGATATTGGATATTTTAGCAGGTGCCGGCTGTGACATTCTGCTGTTGCAGTATCAGGGAGATGCGACATATCAGAAGTTGGATGCAGACTCAAAGATTTCAAAGGAACTGGTGCTTGAAAATATGCAGCCGTTTCCGGAGGGATTCAGCCTGAAAAATCTTCAGGAAGATATGGAAAAAGAAAAAGACAAAGAACGGTTGTATGGAACTTTACCGACCGTACATGCATGTACGAATGCATGGATTCACGGAGAGGGCTTAGAGGATTTTAAAATGGCGGCACGTCTGCGTGGCGAAGATACCGGATTTTTTTACAACTGTTTTTGCAGGATGACAGGCGTAGAGGATAAACTGACCTATCTGAATGAACTGTATCAGTTCCGCTTAGAGTTAAAAAACAGTGGCAGAAATATGCTGATCTTAGAGCGGGAAATTCCGGTTCCGACCATGGAAGAGATCAGTGCGATCCGAAGAAATACCTATAATAATGTGGAGCAGATGTTGTTCGATCTGTCTGTAAACATTAAATATTCACAAAATATAGAGCTGCAGCGATTGATGAATCAGGCTTTCATTGATATAATGTTAGAAGAGTTGGAAATTTCAGGAATGAATGTAAACCGGCTGACAAATAAAGCAGTCTATCTGCTCTGTTGGTTAAAAAGATATCAAAAGGAGCTGTTTGAAGGCTGGGAAATGCCCAAGATCGGCTGTTTTATCTATCTGGGTGGATGCAGGAATGAGAATGAAGCACTGTTTGTAAGGATGTTAGCAAGGCTGCCGGTGGATGTGCTGATCTTAAATCCGAATCAGGATACCGCCTGCTGTTTAAGTGATAAGCTGTTGTATGAGATTCATTATACGGAATCCTTAGCAGTGGAGCATTTTCCAAATGAAGGCAGGGAAGTGCAGATGGGCACTGCCGCTTATCATGCGGAGCGGGAATTAGATACCATCATGTATCAGGACTCCGGGATCTATCGCAACCAGCAGTATGGAAAAGCAAATGCAGTCATGTTAAGGACGATGTATGAAGAAATCCCGATTCTGTGGGATCAGGAAGTGAAGTACCGTCCGAATTTCAGTGTTATGGATTCGGTAGTCAATATCCCGGTGATTTTTGCAAAAGTGTCGGGAGTCAAAGACGGACAGTTAGCACCGTACTGGTCAGGGATCAAAAGCCTGATGACGGAAGAAACATATGTCATTTCCAAAGCACCGTTTATTGAGTCAACGGATGCCAATCCGATCAAGGCACATGCGACGGAATTTTATAAAAACAACAGACTGCAAAGGGAAAAGATCAAATCGCATCCTGTATACCGCTATGGAGTCTTACGCGAAGAGATGCAGGATTATATTTTAGATAAATTAGGACTTCTGATCGCACAGAAGACGATCAGGGGAACAGGAGAGAACGGTACGGAATATACGATCATTTCTACGGTTCTGAACATGAATAAGGATATAATAAGGATGATTCAGAAGTTTGATTTTACGAAGAAGAATCCGAAACTTATCTATATCAATACGACAGAGACAGTAATATCTCTCGAGGACAGTATTTTGACGGCGTTTCTGAGCCTGCTCGGTTTTGATGTGGTATTCTTTGTGCCGACCGGGTATCAGAGCGTGGAAAAGTATTTTAACACAAAAGTGATGGAGGAGCATCAGATCGGGGAATACCTGTATGATCTGCAGGTTCCGAATTTTGAGCTGATTCCATCAGGAACGCGTCAGTCATGGCGTGACAGACTATTTAAACGAGGAGGTTGACAATGGGTCTTGATTTTGGAAAAACCGCACAGCAGACAATGACAGCCGTGCCGGAGGAAAAAAACGAGATTGAGGTAGTCAAAGAGTATGACATTGTAGCTGACAGACAGCAGATGAATGCAGATTTGATAAACTCAAAAGAGGTGGATGACTTAGTAAGTACGATTGAGGTACATAATCTTGAGACGATCGTATCGTTTGGTGCAGAGGCGGCAGAAGAGATTTCGAAAGCGTCGGATATCGTCTTAAACAGTATGAATATGTCTCAGTTGGATGATTCAAGTGAGATGTTGAATACACTTGCAAAGATTATGTCGAAGTTTGATATTGAAGAGATAAAAGACAATCCGGGACTTTTCGGAAAACTGTTTGGAAATATGAGAAAACAGTTAGATAAGATCCTCGATAAGTATCATACCATGGGAGACGAAGTTGATAAGATCTATGTGCAGTTAAAGCAGTATGAATCAGAGATCAAACAGTCGAACCGCAAATTGAACCAGATGTTTGAAGCCAATGTCGGTTATTATCACGAACTGGTAAAATATATTTTAGCCGGAGAGCAGGGCTGTCGGGAATTAGAAGCATATATCGCACAGCGCCAGGCAGACATGGAAGCAACCGGAGATAATTCCATTCAGTTTGAGATCCAGAGTCTGCAGCAGTCTTTGATGATGTTAGAGCAGAGAACACAGGATTTAAGAACTGCGGAAAATGTAGCGATGCAGTCTGTTCCTATGATAAAGACCATGGAATTCAGCAATATGAATTTAGTGCGTAAGATCAATTCCGCATTTATCGTAACACTTCCGGTATTTAAGCAGGCACTGGCACAGGCAATTATGTTAAAACGCCAGAAAATCCAGGCAGAGGCAATGTCAGCACTGGATCAAAAGACCAATGAGATGCTGATCAAAAATGCCCGCAATACCGTAGAGCAGTCAAAGATGACTGCACAGTTAGCTTCCGGCAGCTCCATAAAAATAGAGACTTTAGAAACAACCTGGAGAACCATTGTCAATGGTATTGACGAGACAAAGCAGATTCAGGAAAATGCGAGAAAACAGCGTATCGAGGATCAGGCAAGACTTGAAAATATCAAAGCAGAGTTCAACAGGATGTATCATATGCCGAATCAAGGCAAATAAGATTGCACAAGGAGGAAACAAGATATGCCAATTAATTTATCAAAAGGACAGAAAGTAGATTTAACAAAGGGAAATCCGGGATTAAAAAATATCATGGTCGGCTTAGGCTGGGATGTCAATGCATTTGATTCAGGAGCCGATTTCGACTTAGATGCAGCAGCATTTTTGGTAGGGGAGAATGGAAAATGCCCGACAGAAAAAGAGTTCGTATTTTATGGAAACTTGGTACATCCAAGTGAGTCCGTAAAACATATGGGAGACAACCTGACCGGAGAAGGTGACGGAGATGATGAGCAGATTCAGATCGACCTGAGCAAGATCCCTGCAAATATCTCAAAAGTGGCATTTACGGTAACGATTTATGATGCAGAGACAAGAAGACAGAACTTCGGACAGGTATCGAATGCATTTATCCGTATTGTCGATGAGACAACCAATCAGGAACTGATCCGTTATGACCTAGGTGAGGACTTCTCAATCGAGACAGCCGTTGTCGTAGGCGAGTTATACCGTCATGACGGCGAGTGGAAATTTAACGCAATCGGAAGCGGCTTCCAGGGTGGTCTTGCAGCACTCTGCGGTCACTATGGAATTGATGTAGCATAGGAGGAAAAATATGTCAATCAGTTTACAAAAAGGACAGAAGGTAAGCCTGTCCAAAGAAAGTGCAGGACTTTCCACCGTATTGATCGGACTTGGCTGGGATGAGGCAAAAAGAAGAGGCGGACTCTTCGGACTGAAGCCAAAGCCAATCGATTGTGATGCTTCTGCCTTTCTTCTAAAAAATGGAAAATTAGCAGATAAGACAGATATCGTATATTTTGGAAACTTACATCACAAATCCGGCACCGTACAGCATTTAGGTGACAACTTAACCGGAGAGGGTGACGGAGATGATGAGCAGATCGTGGTAGATTTATCAAAGATCCCTGCCGAATATGACCGGATCGTCATTGTGGTAAATATCTATCATGCCGTACAGAGAAAGCAGCATTTTGGTATGATCGAGAATGCGTTTATCCGTTTAGTAGATGGAAAGAATAACCGTGAGATGTGTAAATATGATCTGTCGGAAGATTACAGCGATATGACAGCGATGATCTTCGGAGAGGTTTACCGTCATGATGGCGAGTGGAAATTCAATGCCATCGGTCAGGGTACCAAAGATCCCGGAATCGCAGAATTAGCAACAAGATATAAATAAAAGTTTTGCTAAGAAAGAAGGAGAGACTAAAAATAACTGGTTTCTTCTTCTTTTCTATGATATAGTTAACAAAATCATACTGAAGGAGGAGTATAAGAAATGAAGTTTAACGGACTCACAGACCGGGAAGTAGAAGAATCCCGAGAAAAGCATGGGTCAAATGCAATCCCTGATTCAGAGCCAACCACTTTCTGGCAGGAATTTAAGGAGACTTTCGGGGATCCGATGATCAAGATCCTGTTAGCGATCGCAGCTTTGATGATCGTTATGTTTTTCTTTGGCTATGCAGAAATCTATGAGCCATTAGGAACGATAGTTGCAGTATTGATCGTAGCATTCGTGTCTGCAAAGACCGGTGTGGCAAGTGATACGAAATATCGTGAATTAAAGGACAGTACAAAAAAAGACCAGTGTAAGGTGCACCGCAATGGTGTCGTTGTAGTCATTGATGTAGACGATGTGGTTGTAGGAGATAAGGTACTCTTGCAGGCAGGAGATAAGATTCCGGCAGACGGTATTTTGATCTCCGGGAATCTGCATGTGGACAACTCTGCGTTAAACGGAGAAGCAGAAGAGTGTAAAAAGACAGAAGCACCACAAGATTTTCAGTTAGCAGATGATATTACCGGAGAAACTTTCGTAGATCAGCATTCTCTGTTCCGTGGAGCAGTGGTCTTTGACGGTGAAGGTATCTTAGATGTCAGAAAAGTCGGCTTACAGACCATGATGGGTAAGATGGCAGAGGAGATGCAGGAAGAAGAACCGGATTCTCCGTTAAAGGTCAAATTAGCAAAATTAGCAAAACAGATTTCCACTTTCGGATACATCGGAGCCATTGTCATTGCAGTGCTCTATTTTGCATATTTTATCGTATCCGCAGGCGGCCCGTCGGTATACTTTGCAGCGGGTGCAGAGCAGATCATCAAAGATGTTGTAGAAGCCGTATCCTTAGCAGTCGTTATCATCGTCTGTGCAGTGCCGGAGGGACTTCCTCTGATGATCTCCCTGGTTCTGATGCAGAACACCAGCAAGATGTTAGACCACAACGTGTTGGTGCGTAAGGCAGAGGGTATTGAAACCGCGGGTTCCTTAAATATTTTATTTAGTGATAAAACAGGTACGATCACGAAGGGAAGTCTGGAAGTGGTAGATTTCTTTACGGCAGACGGACAGTCGATCGAGCTGTCACAGCTTGAGCATCACAGTGCCGTAAACGGACTGGTAGATCTGGCAATTGGAAAAAATACACAGTCTATGTTCGATTCAACCCACAGGGTGATCGGTGGAAATGCAACCGATCAGGCATTGATGAAGTTTATCGGAGAAGAGACTTTCCGTGTGCTTGATGCAGACAGGGATTGTGTCGTTTCCTGTTCACAGGGATTTAACTCTACGAATAAATTCAGTCAGGCAAGGATCGACAGTCTCGGTAAGACTTTTTACAAAGGAGCACCGGAGCGTCTGCTTGCAGTTGCAAAGCATTATCTGGATGCAGAAGGCAATGTAAAAGAGTTAAATCTGGATGTTTTAAATCAGAAAATTGACGGGTTAGCAACCAAGGCAATGCGTGTTCTTGCCTTTGGATACTCCGAAAAAGAACTGGTAGAAAATACGATCAATGATGATGTTGTCATCATCGGTTTAGTCGGAATCCGTGACGATGTCCGTCCGGAGGCAAAAGAGGCAATCGAAGAAGTTCATAATGCGGGAATCCAGGTAGTTATGATCACCGGTGACCGTTTAGAGACAGCCGTTGCGATTGCAAAAGATGCAGGATTGTTAAAGGATGAGTCAGATAAGGCACTTTCTTCTGCGCAGTTAAACGAGATGTCTGACGAAGAAGTAAAAGCGATCATTCCGCATATCCGTGTGATCGCAAGAGCACTTCCGACAGATAAATCCCGTATGGTAAGACTCTGTCAGGAAATGAATTTAGTAGTCGGAATGACCGGTGACGGTGTTAACGACTCTCCGGCATTAAAGAGAGCCGATGTCGGTTTTGCAATGGGAAGTGGTACCGAAGCAGCCAAAGAAGCCGGAAAAATTGTTATCTTAGATGACAACTTTAAATCGATCAAGGATGCGATCTGGTATGGAAGAACGATTTACCATAATATTTTGAAATTCTGTAAATTCCAGCTTGTCATCAATGTAACGGCAGTAATTGTCAGTGCGATCGCTCCATTCTTTGGAGTGGAAGAACCATTGAAGGTTACGCATCTGTTATTCGTAAACTTAGTTATGGACGGGCTTGGTGCAATTATGCTTGGTAATGAGCCTGCGTTAGAAAAATATATGAAAGAAAAACCAAGAAGAAGAGATGAGAGCATCATCAGCAAAGCCATGATGGCACAGATTTTGACCATGGGAGCATGGTTGACGGTTATTAGCTTTGTCTATTTAAAACATCCGTTTTTTGCAGGACTGTTTGAAAATGAAGAACAGCACCTGACCGGATATTTCGTCCTCTTTATTGTCAGTGCATTGTTCAATGGATTCAATGTCCGCGATGATGGATTTGGAATCTTTAAAGGTTTGAATGAGAATACCGGATTCTTAAAAGTATTCTTTGCAATTATTTTCGTACAGGCATTGATCGTTAACGCACCGCTTGTTCCACTTCAGGTATTTACCTGGATCGGAAATATGTTCAGCTGCGTACCGTTTGGGATCAAAGGCTGGATCGCAGTCATCTTATTGGCAGTCACCATGATCCCGGTAGACCTGATCCGTAAATGTTTTGTGGGAAAGAAAAATTAACTTATGCAGATTGTTCATACAGATTTAGATAATACGTTGATCTATTCTTATAAACATGAGATTGGAGGCCCCAAAACTTGTGTGGAAATCTATCAGGGAAGAGAAATCTCTTTCATGACAGAGACTTCCCACAGGCTGTTGGGGCAGCTCTGTTCTAAGCCGGGAGTTCTGGTTGTCCCAACGACGACGAGAACCTTAGAGCAGTATCAGAGGATCGATCTTGGCATCGGAGTGCCGGAGTATGCATTGGTCTGCAACGGCGGTGTACTGCTGCATCAGGGCAAGGAAGATCCGGTCTGGTATCAGGAATCCGTAGCATTGATCGCAGATGCGCAGAGCGAATTACAAAAAGCAGAACAGTGGATGACAGAGGATGTAAACCGATGCTTTGAGGTACGAAATATCCGCTCTTTATTTCTCTTTACCAAAAGCAATGAGCCGGAAAAATCAGTGGCTATGTTAAAAGCACATCTGAACCTGTCTTTGGTAGAGGTATTCTGTAATGGGATCAAAGTCTATGTATTACCGAAAAAGCTGAATAAGGGAAGTGCCGTAAGACGTTTCCGGAAAAGAGTAGCAGCCGAAACCGTCTATGCAGCAGGCGACAGTGCATTTGATGTTCCAATGATACAGGCGGCAGATATCGGAATGGCACCAAAGGAATTGTTAGAGCAGTACGAGCTGCCACAGACGGGAAATTTCAAAGAGAAGACAGAGAACAAGATACAGAATGAAGAAAAGAAGATTTTTTCAGATCAGATATTAGCATATCTCTTGGAATGTCTTTCTTAGCAGGATGCCGGAATCCGGTACATGGTACAGAATAAAAACAATATAACAAGAGGAGTATCCTGTCAACAACACCCTTTGCAGGGATAAGTTGATGTGATACTCCTCTTTTGACATATCGTTGCGATATTTTATAGTAGCACTATTTTATGAGTGCATTATTTCCTGTTGAGTCCTGACATCGGTTTATTCTTCGGCTGTTTCAGATTTTACGATCTTAATCTTGGAATCTCCTTTTTTTGCCTGCTCTACTACGGCAGCGGACAGTTTGGAGAAGTTCGTGCCGGAAGAGGTTGCGCCGGTTAAGGTCTCACATTTTTCCGGGTCCTGTGTCTCGATCAATTCTGACACATAAGTACGGGTGTACTCATTTGGATAAGTACCCGAAACAGGCTTCATATTTTTCATGTAGGTATTGTCCCAGGCTTTGATATAACCGCTTGGATTCTTTGCATTAAATTCCGCATAGACAACCTTATCGTCCTTTACCATGATACAAAGATATTCTTTCCAGCCAAAGGAATAGTCGGACATTTCTGCCGTATAAAAACCATCTTTCATTTCATTTTTTGAATTGCATCCGCTTAAAAGTGCAGCGATGAGAATGAGAGAAACACATATTGCTTTCTTCATAAGTTGAACCTCCTTCTGCTATGCATTGCCATGATCTCTTAGTTTTACCTGTGAAACGAAATCCTTCAACTCTTCAGACTGTACAAGGAAGTTGGTTGCCATCTTGTCCGTTTCTTCGGCAAGGTTCTGATTCTGGCTGGCAATATCTTTTAAGGAGTCTAACTGTTCGTTAACCTCCGTAACAGCGTCGGTCTGCGCCTTTACAATTTCAGCAAGCTGTGCGGAAATGACTTCGTACTGGTCAGTAACCTCCTGGATTTCCTTAAAGGACTGTGCAGTCTGCATTGCCATGTCAAGTCCCTGCTGGATCGTCTCGGCGGAGCGTTCAATGATAGCACTGGACTGGTTGAGTGCATCGGAAGTTTGTTGTGCTAAATCTCCGATCTCGGAGGCAACCACAGCAAAGCCTCTGCCGGCTTCTCCGGCTCTTGCAGCTTCGATTGAAGCATTTAAAGAGAGCAGTCCGGTCTGTTTTGAAATATTTGCAATGAGCTGGCTGATCGAAGTGATTTCTTCCATGCCGGCATGGATCTGGTTCATGGTGTCTAACATGCTGTGCATATAGCTGTCACCCTGTGCAGTCTTTTGTGCGGCTTCTTTGGAGAAGTTCTCAATCTGCACGGCGTTTTCTTTGTTCTTTTCAATCGTAGCAGTGATATCCTGCATACTGCTTTCAAGAGTTTTTAACAGGGCAGCCTGGTTCTGGGAACCGTCAAAGAGCTGTCTTGCGTAGTTAGAAACCTCGGTGGAATTCTGATTTACGGCAGAGGAGGAATCATTCATCCGAAGCATGGTTTTATTCAGGGAATCCGTAATATCCGACAGGGAATCCCTGATCGAAATAAAGTCTCCGTCAAAGTTGTCCGGGATGGCAATCGCATAGTCACCGGAAGAAAGAGAACCTAAGGAATCCTGAATATCCTGAATGTAACTGTTCAGACTGTCTACGGTCTTTGCTAATGCTTCCGTTAACAGTTCTGCTTCATCATTGGTAGCTAAGTGTACAACCTCTTCGGAAAGATTTCCATCCGCTAAATCCTGCAGACGTTTGGTTGCAGAAGCCAGTGAATTAGAAATACCATTAGAAAGCGGTACAATGATCGAAGCGGCAATGATCAGCATGACTGCTGCTAAAACAATAGAAATTCCGATAGACAGATAAACGGAATTCATAAATTCGCGTTTTGGTGCATCCACTAAGAGAACCCAGTTCGTTCCCGGAATCGGTGTGTAGCCGACATAATGGCTGACACCGTGCAGCTTCATGGTAACGGAACCGGTCTGATAGGATAAAATACGGTCATAAATCTCTTTATTTTTAGAGGAAGAATTCTTATCATAAATGCTGACCTGATCTGCAATATTTTTTTCGTCCTGATCAGCGATGATCGTACCTTTTTCATTAATGATACATGCACTTCCGGTATCACCTAAGATCAGCATGCTTAATACATCGTTTAGAAGATCGTATTTGTAACTGCCAATCACATAACCGCAGATCTCATCGTTTGCTTTTAACGGAGCACCGACACAGAGCTGTAATACGTCCTGATCATAATGTGGTTCTCCGATAACGGTATTTGCAGTCTCAGCTAACTGGGAGTAATATTTCGTATCGGCGATGGAATCCGGTGCGGTTTTGTCGCCGTAAAGTTTTTTACCATCGGCATCATAGACAGAAAGCCAGACAAATTCGATCTCCTGTTCAAAATCCTGCAGATATGATGCCTTATCTTTTTTAGACAGAGAATCATCTGTCAGTTCGGCATCTGTCGAGATGTTATAAATGCGTTCCGTCAGAAGATGAAGATTGGAACTGATGCTTTGGGATGCAATCCGGGTGGTCACCTGAATGTTGTCGAGCTGCAGTTTATTCGTAGAACGGATGCTGCCAAATGACATAACCGCAGTAATCAGCACAGTCAATAAAATTGAGACGGACATTACATAGAAAATAATTTTCTGCTTTAAATTGCGGAATTTTTTCATGGATTGTTCCTCCTTGGTCAAAATGCGTCTTTTACATATTTTACCATGCAATTTACTGAAATTCCATGAAAATCTGTGCGAATTTCACAAAAAATTGGACGGATTTTGAAATGTGTAGTAGTAATAACAGCAGATTTTTCTGGAGAAATATGTAAGAAGAAAATAAGAAGAAAATTTGATTGTTGCAAATGTATATATTATACTATATAGATGTAGAAAAATAAGAAAACGGATCATAAGACTGTTTTTTAAATAGAGGAGGTTGCAAAATGGAACGTAGTATTGTTACCTTAAAAAGGCTGTTTTCAAAAAATATAAAGAGTGAACAAAATAATGTGATGCAGAATATTGGTGTTTTCCGTGTGATACTGTTCTGCTTTGTCGTCTGTACGGTAATGGCAGTTCTGAATGTTTTTAGGATTTTTATTGTAGATCATACAATTATGACTTGGGGGTACATTGGAATCTGTGTGGTTTCTATCCTTTATTTTGTACTGATTTTACTATTAGGGATAGAGAGAACCTGCATACCGTATATCAGTATTACAACCATTGGGCTGATCGTATTAGTCAGCTCTACAGCATTTACATATCATGTGATCATCCTTCTCACATTTCCTATCGTAGTTGCAAGCATGTATGATGAAATGCGGCTCAGAAAATATGCATTCTGGCTGACTGTATTTTGTATTGTGGTCAGCACTTATGCAGGTTATTACTGGGGAATCTGTGACGCAAATATGGTACTGATCACCTGTACCTCTTATAGACATTTAGTGAAAGACGGAACATTTTTGTTAACAAAAGTAAATGAATCTCCGGTTATTACGCTTTTTCTATATTATGTACTCCCGCGTTCTTTTACAACGTTTTGTTTTCAATATCTGTGCAACAAAGTGAATTATGTGGTCCGTAAATCATTAGAAAATGCCGTACAGATGGAATATAAGGCATTAACGGACGATATGACCGGAGCATATAACAAAAACAGACTGATCGAGCTTTTGAACAACAGAGAGCGGGATGGACAGGACATTGCCGTGATCTATTGGGATGTCAATCAGTTGAAGTATGTCAATGACAACTGGGGACATCTGTGCGGGGACCGCCTGATCACGGAGGTTGCTAAAACCATTCAAAGCATTGCAAGAGAAGAGGATATTGTCATCCGTTACGGAGGCGATGAGTTCTTATTATATGTAGCAAATGGAACCAAAGAGATCGCAGAGCAATTGATCGAAGCGTGGAAAGTCCGTTTAGAAGAGGAAAAGAAGAGGGAGAACTATGAGTTTCCGGTTTCTGCCTCGGTCGGCTATGCATTAGGAAAACATTCACAGCTAAAAGATATTATCGTAGCCGCGGATAAAGATATGTATGCAAATAAGCGTATCCGCAGAGAGTCTGCCAAGTAAAAAAGTAGGACAAAAGCCGGAGAAAAACAGAATGGATAAAAACAGCATAAAAAGAAAAGGATGAAATAAAAGAATAGAGTAAAAACAAGAAAAAGGAGTAGAACGATCATGGTCAAAGAACTGATGAAGTGTATCAGGGAATACAAGAAGCCTTCTATTTTAGCACCGATACTGGTGTCCTTAGAAGTGGTCATGGAGTGTACGATACCGTTTTTGATCGCGATGTTAGTCAATCAGATCAAGGCAGGGGCAGAGTTTTCCATATTAGTGAAATATGGGCTGCTGCTGATCGTTATGGCAACTTTGTCACTGATGTTTGGTATCGGAGCAGGAAATGCTTGTGCAACGGCATCCTGTGGTTTTGCGAAAAATGTACGAAAAGATCTGTATGCAAAAATACAGGAATTTTCATTTGAAAATATCGATAAGTTTTCAAGTTCCTCACTGGTAACACGTCTGACCACGGATGTGACCAACGTGCAGAACGCCTATATGATGATCGTGCGTATCGCAGTGCGGTGTCCGTTGATGTTTCTTTTTGCGTTTGTCATGGCATTCATCATGGGTGGAAAGATGGCGTGTATCTTTCTTCTGGTAGTACCGGTATTGGGATTTGGACTCTATATGGTGATCCGTACGGCGATGCCGTTATTTCGTAAAGTATTCCACAAGTATGATGAATTGAACAATTCCATTCAGGAAAATATTAAGGGAATGCGTGTGGTAAAATCCTATGTGCGGGAGGATTTTGAAAAAGAAAAGTTTGACCGGGCAGCAGGAGATGTCTGCGAGGATTTTACAAAAGCAGAAAAAATCCTGGCATGGAACAACCCATTAATGCAGTTTTCATTGTATACCGTCATGATCTTTGTGCTGACGGTCGGTTCTTATGTAATCATTACAACGAAAGGTCTGGATTTAGATGTCGGACAGTTTTCCGCACTTTTAACCTACAGCTTTCAGATCTTAAGCAGTCTGATGATGCTTTCGATGGTTTTTGTTATGATCACGCTTGCAAATGAATCGGCACATCGTATCGTAGAGGTTCTGAAAGAAGAGAGCAGTCTGAAAAATCCGGCAGAACCTGTCTATGAGGTTGCCGATGGTTCGATCGATTTTGAAAATGTAAGTTTTTCTTATTCAAAAAAAGCAAAGAGAAAAGCACTTGCGGATATCAATCTGCATATCCGATCGGGAGAAACGATCGGGATCATCGGTGGAACCGGTTCCTCGAAGTCCTCATTAGTGCAGTTGATCCCGCGTCTTTATGATGCAACGGAAGGAACCGTAAAAGTCGGCGGTCTGGATGTAAAAAATTATGACATTGAAGCCCTGAGAAATCAGGTTGCCGTTGTATTGCAGAAAAATATTTTGTTTTCCGGAAGTATCATGGATAATCTTCGCTGGGGCGATGAAAATGCCACAGAGGAGAAGATGAAGCAGGCGTGTGAATTAGCACAGGCGGATGAATTCATTATGCAGTTTCCGGATCAGTATGCTTCCCATATCGAGCAGGGTGGAGCAAATGTTTCCGGTGGACAGAAGCAGAGACTTTGTATTGCAAGGGCATTGCTGAAAAAACCAAAGATATTGATCTTAGACGATTCGACTAGTGCGGTAGATACAAAGACAGATGCGATGATACGTCTCGCATTCAAAGAATATATTCCTGATACGACAAAGATCATCATTGCACAGAGGATTTCTTCCGTACAGGAGGCAGACCGCATCCTTGTGTTAGAAGGTGGCAGGATACAGGCAGTTGGAACACACGAAGAATTATTAAGAGAAAATGCGATCTATCAGGAAGTCTATGCTTCACAGAATAAAGGAGGTGAGACGGATGGAGAATAAGGAAATGCAGGCAGCACCGAAAAAAGGTGTTATCAAAAGGATTATCCGTACATTGTTTTCATTTTATCCGGTTCTGATGCCGGTAGTATTATTCTGTATTTTGTTTAATTCGATCGTCAGTGCGATCCCGGCAGTGTTTATGCAGAATATTATTGCAGTGATCGAGCAGAGCTATAAAAGCGGAGACTGGGAGGCAGTTGCAGGAAAAATCCTTGGAATGGCGGCAATCTTAGCAATCCTCTATGCCGTTTCCCTGATCGCGTCCTTTGCTTACTGCCGTTTGTTAGCAGTGATCACACAGGGTTCTTTAAAAAAATTGCGTGAAAAAATGTTTAACGGGATGCAGAACCTTCCAATTAAATACTTCGACACACACAGCCACGGAGATATCATGAGTTATTATACGAATGATATTGATACACTCCGTCAGCTGATCTCACAGAGTATGCCGCAGCTTTTAAGCTCCGGGGTCATGGTCATTACGGTATTTGGGATCATGCTGTATTACAGTCTTTGGATGTCACTTGTCGTTGTAGTGGGTGTTATCATTATGCTGCGTGTCATTAAAAAAGTCGGTGGCAACTCAGCAAAATACTTTATCCGTCAGCAGGAATCGATCGGTAAGGTAGAAGGATATATTGAAGAGATGATGAATGGACAGAAGGTTGTAAAAGTCTTTTGCCATGAAGAAGAGAGCAAGGCAGATTTTGATGCTTTAAATGAGGAACTGTTTGGAGTATCGGAAAGAGCAAATAAATATGCCAATACACTCGGCCCGATCTTAAATAATATCGGAAATCTGTTATATGTTGCAGTGACACTTGCAGGCGGATTGTTTTTAATACTGAAAGTGCCAAACGTCAGTATTTCAGGACTGCCGTTTGCGATCAGCATCGTAGTGCCGTTTTTAAATATGACCAAACAGTTTGCGGGAAATATCAATCAGGTTTCCCAGCAGGTCAATGCGGTGGTTATGGGTATGGCGGGAGCAAGCAGGATATTTGATCTGATCGATGAAGAACCGGAAGCAGATGAGGGATATGTAACCTTAGTCCGTGCAAAAGAAGAAAATGGAGTCATTCAGGAATGTAAGGAACGTACCGGAATGTGGGCATGGAAACATCCGCACCGCGAAGAAGGAACGGTTACTTATACGAAGCTGACCGGAGATGTACGCTTTTTTGATGTGGACTTCGCCTATGAAGAGGGCAAGACCGTGCTTCACAATGTGACACTCTATGCAAAGCCGGGACAGAAGGTTGCATTTGTCGGCTCGACCGGAGCGGGAAAGACGACGATCACGAATCTGATCAACCGTTTTTATGATATTGCCGATGGAAAGATCCGTTATGACGGGATCAATATCAATAAGATCAAAAAATCGGATTTACGTCGTTCCCTTGGCATGGTATTGCAGGATACGAATCTTTTTACCGGAACCGTGATGGAAAATATTCGTTACGGTAATTTAGAGGCATCGGATGAAGCGTGTATCGAGGCAGCAAAATTAGCCGGAGCAGATGATTTTATCACAAGACTGCCGGATGGCTATGACACAATGCTGACCGGAAATGGCGAGAATCTTTCACAGGGGCAGCGACAGCTTTTATCGATCGCCCGTGCAGCAGTAGCCGATCCGCCGGTTATGATCCTTGATGAAGCGACATCTTCGATCGATACGAGAACCGAGGCAATCGTACAGAAAGGTATGGATGCACTGATGGAAGGCAGGACCGTGTTTGTCATTGCACACAGACTTTCGACGGTACGCAATTCGGATGTCATTATGGTGTTAGAACACGGCAGGATCATGGAACGTGGAACACATGAGGATCTGATCGCACAAAAAGGAAGATATTATCAGCTCTATACCGGAGCATTTGAATTAGAGTAGGGAAAAGGGAAAGACTATGGGAAAAATCGTAGTAGGAATACTGGCACATGTGGATGCGGGAAAAACAACCTTATCGGAGGGAATGTTATATACCAGTGGGGCAATCCGGACTATGGGAAGAGTAGATAACCGGGATGCCTTTTTAGATACCTATGCATTAGAGAGGGAAAGAGGGATCACGATCTTTTCTAAACAGGCAGTGTTTCCACTTGGAACCACGCAGGTGACACTGTTAGATACGCCGGGACATGTGGATTTTTCTCCGGAAATGGAACGTACATTGCAGGTGTTAGACTATGCGATCCTAGTCATCAGCGGAGCAGACGGAGTGCAGGGACATACCAGAACCCTCTGGAATCTGCTCAGACGTTATGAAATCCCGACTTTTGTATTCGTCAATAAGATGGATCAGGAGGGAACGGATGCAAAGGTGCTTTTGCAGGAGTTAAAGAACGTCTTAGAGGAAGGCTGCGTGGATTTTTCTACAAAAAGAGATGCGCATTTTTATGAGGAAACGGCAGTCTGCAGTGAGGATGCATTAGAAGAATTTTTAGAGACAGGAAGATTAAAAAAGGAGACGCTACAGGAGCTGTTTTTAGAAAGACAACTCTTTCCGTGTTTTTTTGGTTCGGCACTCCGGTTAGAAGGAGTAAAAGAATTCGTAGAGCAGATGCAGGAACTGATAAAAGTCCCAGCGTATCCCGAAACATTCGGGGCAAAAGTCTTTAAGATCGCAAGGGATGAAGCAGGAAACCGTCTGACCTATTTAAAGATCACGGGTGGAAGCCTGAAGGTAAAAGCTGTGATCGAGGGGCAGAAGGTAAACCAGATCCGTATTTATTCAGGAGAAAAATACGAGGCAGTCAATGAAGTAGAAGCCGGAAGTATCTGTGCGGTGACAGGTCTGTCCGACACCTATCCGGGCGAGGGTCTCGGAGCGGAACAGGGGACGTATCTTCCGGTTTTAGAGCCGGTGTTAAATTATCAGGTGATCCCAACGGAAGGCGATGATCCGATCCTTTTATTGCCAAAACTTCGGGAATTAGAAGAAGAGGAGCCACAGCTTCATATTGTATGGGAAGAGGCATTGCAGGAAATCCATGTACAGTTGATGGGGGAAGTCCAGCTAGAGGTTTTAAAAACACTGATTTATGAACGGTTTGGCGTGGAAGTGGAATTTGGACAGGGAAACATTCTCTATAAAGAAACGATACAAAATACCGTGGAGGGAGTCGGACACTTTGAGCCGCTTCGCCATTATGCAGAGGTACATTTATTGTTAGAGCCGGGAGAACCGGGAAGCGGTGTGCAGTGTATGTCCGTCTGCAGTGAGGATTTGTTAGACAGGAACTGGCAGCGGCTGATACTCACGCATCTGATGGAAACTGAGCATAGAGGGGTTCTGACCGGAGCACCGATTACCGATATCCGTATTACGTTAGTATCAGGAAAGGCACATTTAAAACATACAGAGGGCGGAGATTTCAGACAGGCGGTATACCGCGCCGTCCGTCAGGGCTTAAAGCAGGCAGACAGTGTTTTATTAGAACCCTATTATGAGTACCGGTTAGAACTTCCATCGGAGAATGTGGGACGTGCCATGACGGATATCGAGCGGATGCATGGAATCTTTGGACTGCCACAGACGGAAGCAGACAGAACCATTCTTACGGGAATGGCACCGGTTAGCACCATGCGGGATTACCAGAAGGAAGTCCATGCCTATACCAGAGGGAACGGAACACTGCAATGTACGCTAAAGGGTTATGCACTCTGCCATAATACGGAAGAAGTGCTTGCGGCAACTGGTTATGATTCGGAACGGGATACATTGCATCCGACAGGTTCCGTATTCTGTGCGCATGGAGCAGGTTTTCTCGTTCCATGGTACGAAGTGAAGGAATATATGCATCTTCCATCCATTATGCAGGAAAAACCGTCAGATTCCTCCGAAGAAAAACAGACGGCTTACCGGGTACCGGAGGAAACCGATGCATGGATCGATACGGAAGAAGTAGACCGCATTATCGCACAGTCTGTCAGTGCAAATAAAAAGCAAAAGACCCTTCCGAAGAAGAAACTGCCGGAATATTATAAATCCACTTCAAAGCCGAAAAAGCAGGAAGTGCGGGAAGAATATCTGTTAGTGGATGGTTACAACGTGATCTTTGCATGGGAGGATTTAAAGGATTTAGCACAGGTAAGCATAGACGGAGCAAGGGGAAAACTCTTAGATGTCCTCTGTGATTATCAGGGAATGAAAAAATGTAATTTGATCGTCGTGTTTGATGCCTATCGGGTGCAGGGACACAAGACAGAGATCAGCACCTATCACAATATCCATGTGGTCTTTACAAAAGAAGCGGAAACCGCAGACCAGTATATTGAAAAATTTGCTCATGAAAATGGGAAAAAATACAACGTCATGGTTGCGACTTCCGACGGCTTAGAACAGATCATCATCCGTGGGCAGGGCTGTCGGCTGTTATCGGCACGCGAGTTGAAAGATGAGATAGAGCGAACGAAAAAAACATTGTTTGAAGAGCATCCGCAGGAGTCGAAAAAGCTATCCCTTTCCCTAAAGGATATGCTATAATGAGTGAAATGAGTCGAATCATAAAAATGAGGTGATTGCCATGCAGCTTGGAATGGATGTCTCTATCCAACAGACGCAGAAACTTGCACTTACCCCGCAGATGGAGCAGTCCTTATCCGTTTTGCAGATGGGAACCGAAGAATTGAACCAGTGTATTGAGGAAGAAGTTCTTTCAAACCCGATGTTAGACTATGCAAAAGAGCCTGAAAAAAAAGAGGTTCGCCGTTCGCAGGGGGAAGGGATCGGCTATTACAGCAGAAAAAAGACGGAAGATACCGATTATCAGTCGTATCTCAATGCGATAGCGGATGAAAAGAGCGAGGATACCGAATTAGCAGAATATCTGCGTATGCAGTTATATACAAAAAAAATCAGTCCACGTCGCCAGAAAATAGGCGAATATCTGATCGAGTGTTTAGAAGAGTCAGGATATTTAAAAATGGACATAGATGAGTTAGCAAAAGGCATCGGACTATCGAAAGAAGAGTTAGAGCGGGAAATCCGTTTTATGCAGACATTAGAGCCGTGTGGCGTTTTTGCAAGAGATTTAAAAGAGTGTTTGTTGTTACAGGTGCAGGGCGAAGAACAGATGCAAAGACAGGCACGTCTTTTGATCGAAAAATATTTAGATGAAATAGCACAGAACAAGATTCCGCAGATCAGTAAACAGACCGGGCTTACAACGGCAGAGATCACAAAAACGATCCAATATATTAAGGAAGAATTAGAACCTGTGCCGGGAAGAGGTTATGGGTGTGCAAACAGAAATGAATACATTTATCCGGATATTACGGTAAAAGAAGACGAAAAGGGTTACCGGATCATTTTAAATAAAGAAAAAGTACATACCTTAGAACTGAACAGGGAATATTTACCAATGCTAGGTCAGGTGCACAGCAGCGAGGAAAACAAATATTTAAAAGAACAGTATCAGAAAGCAAAAATACTGCTCCGGAATATCGGAAAACGGGAGGAGACACTGGCAGCCGTAGCAGAGGCAATCGTAGACTGGCAGAGAGATTTTTTTGATAAAGGGAAAGCCTTTTTAAAGCCGATGAATCTTTTAGATATCGCACAGGAACTGGATGTCCATGAGTCAACGGTCAGCCGGGCGGTGCGTGATAAATATTTAGAATGCCGCTGGGGGATTTTTGAATTAAAATATTTCTTTTCAAATAAGACCTCCGATGGAAATAACTGCAATGTGCTGACCTGCATCCAGGAGATCATCCGCAGCGAAAATAAGCAAAAACCATTATCGGATGCAAAAATTGCAGAGCAGTTAGAAAAAGAGGGGATTCGGATATCGAGAAGAACCGTGACAAAATATAGAGAGCAGATGCAGATACCAAATACGCAGATGCGAAAGGAATATGTGTAAAGAAAAAGGCAGGAGATGCATGAGTAAGACACAGAGAATCGAAGAAAAAGTAACCATACATTATGAAAAAGGCCTTCATGTCCGTGTGGCAGCGACCATTGTACAAAAGGCAGATCGTCTGCAAAGTCAATATAATGTACTCTATTCCGTACACAGGGAGGGACTGCACAATGTACCGCTGACCAGTATTTTATTAGTAACGGCATTAAAGGTCAAAAAAGGCGAAGAGATCTACTTAGTGACCGAGGGAGAGCAGGCAGAAGAAGCATCAAAAGAGATGAAGCAGTTCTTAGAGGGTGATTTCAATATCAGCCAGTCAGAACTGAATCAGGTGGATACGCTATTACAGGATAATGTCATCACAGCGGAAAATGTCTATAGTAACATCGAGAGCGGACTTTTAGTGGTAGATAACCAGCATACGATCATTATCTATAATACAGAGGCAGAGCGTTTATTTGGGATTCCGGCAAGAGAGGTACTTGGAAGAAAAGTGACGGAAGTTTTCCCGGATTCCAGACTGCCGGAGGTCGTAGACACCAAAGAACCGATCTTAGGCTATACGAGAGAAATCGGTAAATCGACCATTGTAGTAAATACGACACCGATCATCGAAAATGACGAGATCAAAGGAGCTATCAGTACTTTTGAGGATGTGTCGAGACTGGTACAGATTTCGTGGGAATTTGAAGAAGTCAAAGAGTTAAAGGAGCGTTATCTTCAGATATTAGAAGCCGTGCAGGACGGAATCTGTGTGTTTGACAGAGAAGGAACCGTTACCTATATTAATGGTTCCTATAATGAAATTACCGGAGAAAATATTTCTGAGGGCGACAACATCCATGAGATATCCCCGAACGGAAGCCGTATGCGGGTCTTAGAAAAAGGACAGAAGATCATGGGCGAGATCAGCCAGAAGAAAAACGGCAAAAGCGTAGTGGCAAATATTGTTCCGATCATTGTCAATCAGCAGATCACCGGTGGAATTTCCGTTGTAAAAAATTTAAGTGAGATAGAAGAACTGATCGACCGTATCAGTCATCTTTCCGCAAAGACAGAATACTTGGAGGAAGAGCTGCACCGCCGTAAAAAATTAAACCCTGCTTTCAACCGGATCGTAGGAGTCAGCAACAAACTCTACGATGCCATGAAATTAGCGGCTAAGACGGCGGACAATAATTTTAATGTCCTGATCCGCGGAGAGAGCGGAACCGGAAAAGAACTGATCGCAGAGGCAATCCACTATTCGAGTGAACGTGCCACACAGCCGTTTATCCGTGTTAACTGTGCGGCAATCCCGGAAAATTTATTGGAAAGTGAAATGTTTGGTCATGTCAAAGGTGCTTATACCGGAGCGATAAAGACCAAGATCGGTAAATTTGAACTTGCCGATAAAGGTACCATTTTTTTAGATGAGATCGGAGAACTAGATAAATCCATGCAGGCAAAAATGCTGCGTGTCATCCAGAAAAAAGAATTTCAGCGGGTCGGCGATGACCGCACGATCACCGTAGATGCAAGAATTATTGCAGCAACGAACCGAAACTTAGAAGAATTAGTCGAAAACGGAGAATTCAGAGAGGATCTTTACTATCGTCTGAACGTTATTCCAATCTGGCTGCCGCCGCTTCGGGAGCGCCGGGAGGACATACCGGTACTGTCGGAATATTTTTTGAATAAAATCGCAGAAGAATTAGGCTGTGAGCCAAAGCAGCTGAGTGGCGAAGCCATGGATGCCCTGATCCACTATTCCTGGCCGGGAAATATCCGTGAATTAGAAAACGTCATGGAGCGTATCAATATCTTAGCAGATGGCAGGGAAGTGCAAAAAGAAGATCTGCCGCACTACATCAGTGAAAATTACCACACGGCTGTCAATGATGAGGTACCGTCAGAGGCAGTCACGGAAAACGGACTTTATGACGCAGGACTGTCCTTAGGAAAAACATCCGCGGAAGAAATCGTAACAGGCAATGACGAGATCATGCCATGGGAATATTATGAGCGGGAGATCATAAGAAAGGCACTCAAAAAATACGGAAGCTATAACGCCGCCGGAAAAGCCTTGGGACTGACCCATAAGACCGTGGCGGCAAAAGCGAGAAAATATCACATAGAAGAATAACGTTGGGTAAAAATTCCCAACCTATAGTCATAATTCCCAACAAGACTTCACATTAGGAAAAAATCCCAAAGTGAAGTCTTGTTTTTTCGCTATAGGATTAGGGTGTTAAAAGGAGGTTTCCAGTTTTGTGCAAGTTGCCAGCCACTAAGTTGTGAGCCATCTTTTGCCTCATAATAAACACAACCTTCCGTCTACAATCCGTCCAATCCAAAATCAAGATTTTTTGAACATAAAAAATAGTTATATAGTTATTTATATATATATTTATCCTGATCGTTTCGTCAGCAGTTTTTTATAGCGGTTTTTTATGCCAGATTCAGATTCACAGCGTATATGACAGCCGGCACCCGGCGGATATGACAAGAGACTTTTGTGCAATGGAGATGAAACTCAGGGAAATGCGTCACCCACTGGCGGCGCATTTCCCGCATTCAGAGGTTCATCGGAATGGTCTGCACAAGGAACCTTGGCATATCTGCCGGGTGCCGGCTGTCTCAATACCCCGGAAAACATCTGCTAAATACCGCCTGTATGAATCCTCCTAAACCAATAAGAATAATCCCCAATAACTAAAAAAAATAAAAAATAAATTTCCACACAAAAAACTTGGCACGAAATTTGCTATATAAATAAACAACAGAAAAAAATAACGACAGGAGGTTTTAAAATGGCTACAAAAATATATCAGTGTATGCAAAAAATCAGTGACGCAATCGTAGAAAACAAAGACTTTTTAACAGACCTTGACAGAGAGATCGGTGACGCAGACCACGGTGTCAACATGGCAAGAGGTTTTACAGAGGTTATGAAACAGCTTCCGGAAGATGAGGAAGATTATGGAGTAGTACTGAAAAAAGTTGGTATGGTTCTTCTTTCTAAAGTAGGAGGAGCTTCCGGACCACTTTACGGAACCGCTTATATGAAAGCCGGAGCAGCAGTCAAAGGAAAAACATCCATTACCTTAGAAGATGCAAAGGCAATGCTGACAGAAGTCATCGGCGGTATCAAGATGCGCGGAAAAGCAGTCAAAGGAGAAAAGACCATGCTGGATGCATTAGAGCCGGCATTAGATGCTTTGACAAAAGGAATGGAAAATGGTGATGACGCTGAGGCATGTTTAAATGCAATGTGTGAAGCAGCAAGGGAGGGTGTTGAATTTACAAAGACCATCCGTGCAACAAAAGGAAGAGCAAGTTATTTAGGAGACCGCAGTATCGGACATCAGGATCCGGGTGCAACCTCCGCAACCATTACATTAGAAGCAATCCGTGATTTTTATCTGGAGAATAAATAAAGCATACAGGAGAGAGACTGGACATGGTAGGAGTATTAATCGTATCTCATAGTAAAAAAGCAGCAGAAGGTATCTATGAACTGGCAGTACAGATGGCAGGAAAGGATCACCGTGTTGTAGCTGTCGGCGGAATGGAAGACGGAAGTATCGGAACCGATGCAATCCGCATCAAAGAGGGCATTGAACAGGCAAACGGCGGAGATGGCGTAGTCTTACTGGCAGATTTGGGAAGCGGTATTTTAAGTTCCCAGATGGCAATTGATTTGTTAGAGGAAGATATTCCGGTTCAGATTGCAGATGCTCCGATTTTAGAGGGCGCCATCAGTGCGGCAGTACAGGCAGCGATCGGTGGTAACTTAAAAGAAGTCGTTGAAGCGGCTGAATTGGCAAAACAAGTATCAAAACTGGAATAAAATTCAGAACAAAAAATAAACGAAGAGGTGATTGAATGAAATCAGCAACATATACAATTACAAATAAGATGGGAATCCATGCAAGACCGGCAGCAGATATTGCAAAGCTGGTCGGAAAGCATAAAAGTGATGTAACCATAGCAACAGCAACAAAAAAAGCAAATGGTAAAAGCGTATTAATGTTGACAACATTAGGAGCTAAAAACGGAACAGAAGTAACACTGACCGTTTCCGGCGAGGATGAAGAAGAAGTCTTTACACAGCTTGATGACATGTTCAAAAACCATTTTTATGAGGACTAGAGGTGGAGCAGATGCATAAGACAGGTAATGTTGTGGTAGAAGGAGTAGCAATTGGAAAAATCCAATTTCTCAATGCAGACTATGAGGAACAGATCAAACGCTATATGACAGGCACTGAGGAAGAAGAAAAGAAGAGATATCAGGAAGCGCACACGCTGGCAAAAGATGATTTAGACAGCCTGTTAGAAGACAGGGACAGTTTATCAGAAAGTGAAGCAGAGATCATAGAGGCGCATCAACTGATGATCGACGACATTACTTTTGAAGATGCGATCCTTGGTTATATCGAACAGAAAATGTCAGCACCATCGGCAGTCTTAAAAGCAGTCGATGATTTTAAGGCAATGTTTGAAGAGATAGACGATGAGTATTTGCGTGAAAGGCAGAAGGATATCGTAGATGTCGGTAACCGGCTTTTAAGAAAATTACTTCATATGAAAGAGTTTTCCGTAGTAGGTGCAGATGTCATCTTATGTGCAAAGGACATAGAACCGTCCATCATGGCGGGACTTTCCGAAAAACAGGTCAAAGCGATCCTGTTAGGAAGCGGAAGCAAGACCTCTCATACCGTGATCATCGCAAAGGCAAAAGGCTTTGTGACCATGGTCGGTGTGGAGTTAGATGAGACGGAAATTGCAGATGGCGATGATATCATCGTAGATGCAGTCAAAGGCGAGATCATCTTAAAGCCTTCCGAAGAAGAGTTGAGCCGTTATAAAGAACAGGTTCAAAAACAGGAAGAGCAGAGAAAATATCTGATGGGCAAAGCAAAACAGCCTGCAGTGACAACGGATGGAAAAGAAATACTGGTATCTGCAAATATCAGCAGACCAACCGATATGGAAAAGGCAGTAGAGTATGGATGCCATGGAGTCGGACTTTACCGGACCGAGTTTTTATTCATGGAATCGACACAGCTTCCGGATGAAGAAAAACAGGTGGCAGCGTACCGCTCCGTTGCAGAACAGGCAGAAGGCAATCTGTGTGTGATCCGTACACTGGATATCGGCGGTGACAAGCATTGTGACTGCCTGAGCTTAGAAGAAGAGGACAATCCGTTCTTAGGTTTCAGGGCGATCCGAATCTGTTTACAGCAAAAGGACATGTTCAAAGTGCAGCTTCGCAGTATCTTAAGAGCGGGACTCTATGGAAAACTGGCGATCATGATCCCAATGGTTACCATGTTATCGGAAATCTTAGAGACGAAGCAGTTGATCGAAGAAGTCAAAGAAGAGATGCGAAAAGAAAACATACCGTTCGCAGAAGATGTTCCGGTCGGTATCATGGTAGAGACACCGGCATCCGCAGTCATGGCACCGTTATTTGCAAAGCATGTAGACTTCTTTAGTATCGGAACCAATGATTTAGTGCAGTATACGTTAGCCGTAGACCGTGGAAATCAGTCAGTCAGCTATTTGTATGACTACTTTAATCCGGCAGTCATTCACTCCATTCACAGAGTCATTACAGCGGCACACGATGCAGGTATCTGGGCAGGTATGTGTGGTGAGATGGCAGGAGACAAACTGGCACTCCCATTCCTGTTAGCACTGGGAATTGATGAACTCAGCATGAGCGCTTCCCAGGCACCGGTCGTAAAAGAACAGATCCGCAATCTTGAAAGTGGGATCTGTGATGTAGATAAGATCCTGTCACTGACGACCACCGAAGAGGTACGGGAATACTTACAGAGTCTGTTATAAGCGGTTGGTAAGAATGAACCTGGTAAAAAGTATCAATTGGGTAATAAATACCAAACAATCAGAACCCTAAAGCAAAAAGATGTGAAAAACAGAAGAAAAAAGTTGGCACGGTTTTTGCTTTATAAATAAGTAACATAAAAATCACAAAACGAAAAGGAGGAAATACCCTTATGAAGAAAATGATTAATAACCCAGACAATATTGTAGACGAGATGTTAAACGGAATGGTGGCTGCTCACCCGGATTATGTGAAAAGAGTAGACGGATGTGACGTACTTGTCCGTGCAAACGGATCACAGGGCAAAGTTGTATTGATCAGTGGCGGTGGAAGCGGACATGAGCCGGCACATGGCGGATACGTTGGAAAAGGTATGTTAGACGGAGCAGTAGCAGGTGCTATGTTTACATCTCCGACACCGGATCAGGTTTATGAAGCGATTAAAGCAGCAGACGGTGGAAAAGGTGTTCTCTTAGTAATTAAGAACTACACCGGTGATGTTATGAACTTCGAGATGGCAGCAGATATGGCAGCAGACGAAGGCATCGAAGTAGAAAAAGTTGTTGTAAATGATGACGTTGCTGTAGAGAACAGTACATGGACAACCGGAAGAAGAGGTATTGCAGGAACAATCTTTGTACATAAATGTGCAGGTGCATGCGCAGAAAAAGGCGGCAGCTTAGCAGAAGTAAAAGCAGTAGCAGAAAAAGTTATCGCAAATGTACGTTCCATGGGAATGGCACTTGCTCCTTGTACTGTACCGGCAGCAGGAAAACCAAGTTTTGAGCTTGCTGATGACGAAGTAGAGATCGGAATGGGAATCCATGGCGAACCGGGAACACACAGAGAGAAGATCCGTAGCGTTGCTGAGACAACAGATACATTATTAGAGAAAATTTTAGCAGAAGGCATTTACAATGCAGGCGACGAAGTTGCTGTTATGGTAAATGGTCTTGGCGGAACTCCTTTACAGGAACTTTATCTTGCAAACCTGAGAGTATCTGAGGTATTAGCAGAGAAGAACATCAAAGTAGCAAAGACACTTGTAGGCAACTACATGACATCTATTGATATGGCAGGATATTCTATTACACTGCTGAAATTAGATGCTGAACTGAAAGAACTTGTCAATGCACCGGCAGACACACCGGCATTCGTACAGGTTTAATCGGTTTAACATAAACAAGCCATAACCCCAAAATAGTATTACCCCCTTTTATCAGACTGCCGTGGATTCCTTGCTCCACGGCAGTTGCGTTTGACATATTTTGCGAAATCCATTACTATAATATCAGTACAAAGAAGTAAAACCCTGCCAAAGCAGGGCTTTTTCTTTCCTTTATAAGATGCAATAAAGATATAAAAAATATTTTGCAGGGTCTATAAAGTAACAGGAACTTGTAAACAGACAAAAAAGAAAGGACAGGAGTATGACATTTGGGTATTTATTAATTGCAGCTATTTTGTTTTCCTGTATTCTGGCAGACCGGTTTTCCGGTAAGTTCGGAATGCCTGCCCTTATTTTATTTATGGCAGTAGGAATGATTTTTGGATGTGACGGACTATTCAAAATTCAATTTGATAACTATGGGGTGGCAGAAAAGGTTTGTGCCGCTGCCTTAGTCTTTATTATGTTTTATGGTGGATTTAATACAAAATGGCAGAGTGCGAAATGTGTGGCAGTCAGAGCGACGATACTTTCCACATTAGGCGTTCTGGTCACGGCAGGGCTGACCGGAGTATTCTGCTATTTTGTATTACATTTTTCCTATGTAGAGAGCTTTTTGATCGGCGCCGTTCTTTCCTCTACGGATGCGGCAAGCGTGTTTTCTATTTTAAGGGGCAAACATCTGAACTTAAGAGATGGAACGGCTTCCTTATTAGAGATTGAGAGTGGAAGTAACGATCCGATGTCCTATCTGTTGACGATGATCGGGATTTCACTGCTTGGAAATTCCGATACGGGAAATATCCCGCTGATGATCTTTATGCAGTTAGCATTGGGTATCTTAGTCGGAGTGGTAATAGCACTGATCGGAATCGTACTTTTGACAAAGACGAATTTTATTCCGGAGGGATTAGAGACGATCTTTGTCATTGCGATCGTGATCTTCTCCTTTGGTCTGGCAGAGCTGATCGGGGGTAACTCTTACCTGAGCGTATATCTGTTGGGAATCCTGTTAGGAAACAGCCGTATCCGAAATAAAAATATCCTGATCCCGTTTTTTGACGGTGTGACAGGACTGGCACAGATTTTAATTTTCTTCCTGTTAGGACTGCTGGCATTTCCACATAGAATGCCGGACATTATGGTACCGGCATTATTGATCGCATTATTCCTTACTTTTGTGGCAAGACCGATCGCTGTATTTGGCATCCTGCTTCCATTCCGGTGCAGTATCCGGCAGTGTCTGCTGGTTTCCTGGGCGGGGCTTCGGGGAGCGGCATCTATTGTGTTTGCGATCATGGTCATTGCAGGCGGCGGAGATATCTCCTTAGACCTGTTCCACATCGTATTTATGGTGGCACTGCTTTCCGTAGCTTTCCAGGGTACGTTGATCCCAAAGGTAGCAGAAAAATTAGATATGGTAGACAATTCTGCGGATGTCAGCAAGACATTCAACGACTATCAGGAAGAATCGGCAATGACACTGATGCGGATGTATATCCCAAAGGGACATAACTGGGAAAACCACAAGATCTGTGAAGTCAGCATCCCGACCGGAGCACTGGCATTGATGATCAAGCGGGACGGAGATACGATGATCCCGAACGGAGATACCAGGATCTTAGCAGAGGACAGTGTGATACTCAGCGTTCCGGCATATGAATCGAAAGAGGATGAACATTTAGAGGAAGTCCTGATCGAAAAAAATAATCCATGGTGTGAGCAGCGGATACGGGAACTGAATCTGCCGCAGAATCAGTTGATCGCACTTGTAAAACGCGGAGAAGAAAATTTGATCCCAAGTGGAAGCACCAAGATCCACGAGGGAGATATTGTGGTACTGTATCGATAATTACATAGTCAATCGGGCATAAAATGCATAAACTAACAGGAAGAACTGCTTTGGAGACGTTATGCAGGAGTATTACAAATTTATCAATGAGCCATTGCCATATTCCTATAAGGCAATGGAGCCGTTTATTGACATTCAGACCATGTATCTGCATCATGATAAGCATTTGCAGACCTATGTGGACAATCTGAACAGAGCACTGCGGGACTATCCGTTTTTACAGACCTTTACGTTAGAACAGCTATTATGCAACTTAGAGAGTATGCCGATGGAGATCCGTACACAGATCAGAAATAATGCGGGAGGAGTCTATAACCATCGTTTTTATTTTAACGGATTATCAAAAGAACACGGACAAAAGCCACAGGGAGAGTTAGCGGAAGCAATTGACAGACAATATGGAAGCTATGAAAAATTCAAAGAAGAATTTACCGGAGCAGCACTATCGGTATTTGGATCCGGCTATGCGTGGCTTGTGATTGATCCGCAGGGAAAATTAAAAATAGTCACAACGGCAAACCAGGATACACCGCTTGCAGGAAATCTTGCACCGGTATTAGTCATTGACGTCTGGGAACACGCTTATTACTTAAAACATTTTAATGTGCGGGCAGACTATATCAAAGACTGGTTCGAAGTCGTGAACTGGAGATTTTCAGAAGAACAATATAAGAAGAATTCCCCACAGGTCAGGGGACATTAGTCCCGACCTGCACGGAAGAAAATATTTTTATCTTTCAAATATCTGGCAAGATACACAAACGGGGTATCGGCAAGGCTGGTCACTAAGAAAATGACATAGCTTGACAGTGCAATGGAAACAATGGTCTTTGCACTGTAGATGCCCCAGAATGCACCAACGTTAAAAAGGATCGTGTTCAGTGCCTGTGACACTAGAGTAGAACCGTTGTTGCGAAGCCATAAGAACCGACGGGCATCTCCCCATTTCCGATTTGTAAAATCCCACCATTTATGATAGAGCCATACATCGAAAAGCTGGACAATGACATAGACTAAGATACCTACCAGCATCAGTCTTGGGGTGTTAGAAAAAATGGTTTTCATGGACGGCATGACAAAATCATTCTGATTCGGTGTGTAGAGCAGCCAGGACTGACTGATACAGATAAAAATGACAGAGGTAGCGATTCCTAAATAGACGGCTTTTTGAGCCTCTTTTTTTCCATAGAGTTCACTTAGGATATCGGTCACTAAAAATGTCGAAGCAAACAGGATGTTGCCCAACGTCATTTCCATACCGAAGGCATTGACGATGATCAGCACTTCGATGTTTGCCGCGATCGTTGCGATCGTGGTCCAGAGAAACAGTCCCTGCTCTTTAAAAAAGTAGAATGCTGCCAGTACAAAAGAAAATGTAAGGAGCAGTGATAAGATTAACAGTAATTCATTTGGCATGTTGATTCCTCCTAAATTGCAGAACGTGTACATCTTCGCCCGAAGGACTTTTTACTCTATAGGATTAAGGTGTCAAAAGGCAGTTTCAAGTTTTTTGATTGGCAACTTGCACAAAGCCAAGTCTATTTTGTTCCGTTGTACGAAAATAAGAAAATCTAAGTCTGCCTGAGTCAG